>Ga0307427_1000006_pt1 | contig 237197 bp, 202 predicted proteins | sample SalMarWE160190MG_FD_202162 | JGI IMG/M metagenome (GOLD analysis project Ga0307427, IMG submission 202162) | Salt marsh sediment microbial communities from the Plum Island Ecosystem LTER, Massachusetts, United States - WE1603-190 | ecosystem: Environmental > Aquatic > Marine > Intertidal zone...
AAGCCCAAGTAAATCTTAATGACCCTTCCGATACCTATACCCTGACTGCCACTGCTACGAATTCAGCAGGTTCTGCTACTGATTCAATAAACCTATCGTGGGGATGTCCTGCCCCAAATAATCCGCCAGAGATTTCAGACATTGTATTTTCCGAGCATATCATTGCACCTGGTATGAAATGCGATATTGAGGCTATTGCCTCAGACCCTGATGGAGATACTCTTTCTTTCAGCTGGAGCGCAACGGGAGGTTCTTTTAATAATACAACAATAAATCCCGTAGAATGGACAGCTCCCGGCGTTTTAGATACATCTGAAATAACTGTAAAAATAAGTGATGGAAGAGGCGGTGAAGCAAGTAAGACAGAACCAGTACCATTTACGCTTATTCAACTAAATAGGATAGAACTTCCTATATTAATAAATAATAGTGGTTTCATAACTAATATTCCATCAAATTATGTAGGAATTATATACATTGTTGGAGATGACCAAAGTAATTACACATATAAAGGATTCATAAGTTTTGATATTTCACAATTGTCAGGCGCGACTATCGAAAAAGCTCAGCTTAAAGCTCTTTCCTATAACCAGGAGGGTGACCTTACAAGCTTTGAGCCATTGTTGCTAATGTCTGCTGAATGGAAAGGGCAGGTACCGAATTTTAACGAAAGCGTGGATGTAGTAGCAACTCTTTCTCATTATAATTTTATATGCACTTCTCCAGAACTAAAGTCAGAGCTTCAGGAAGCAGTAAACGGTAATAGACAAAGTTTTCAGATTATACTTGCTTTTACAGGAATGAAAACAGACAATGATAATTCAAATGACATGTGGTACTATCGTAAAAGCGATATAGAATTTTTGGTTGAGTATAATTAGATAATATATATAGAACGGAATTATTACTGAGATTCTAAAATTGCATATAGCATCTAGATGAGAATATACCTAAACCTATATATAAATTTTAAAAAAGATTTTTTATGTAGCTATATAATGATATAATTTATGTAATTAGTATATAACAATAGTTTTTTTATTTATCCTAATTAGGAGGGATTTACATGAAGCTATCGTCACCAACAAGAATCACGTTCTGGTTAACCCTGATAATTGCAATCGCTGCAGTTGTTATGTACATTATAGGGTCGTTTGTTTTACCTGTGCTTGCTATTGTGGGATTTGCTTTGCTAGCAGTAGCCTTTTTGATTTTATTCTTATCTGTATGCATAAAGGGACTTTAAAACCTGCAGTTAAAAGATAAAAAAATAACTATTAGAAGAAGCTCTGTTTTAACGGAGCTTCTTCTAACACTTTTTTTAAGGGCGTTTCGACCAAAAGAAAACAGTTAAAACTCTATTATTGTGAAAATTGTGGTTTTATAGAGTTTTACGGGATATAACACTTTTAATATTTTTTAATAATTAAAATAATATTAGAAAGAATTCAGTTGTAGCAATAATCAGCATTTAGCAGCGCATTAAAGGATTTATTTCAGGCATACTTCAGCTTTTTTGTACATATTCATCCCGGGTAATATGTCTCATAAATAGATGATTTATAATTTATTTATTCTAATTCGTCTATTGCTTCCAATACCAAATCTATATCTTCAAAATATCCTATATGTAATCCAACTACTTCTCCATCTAAATCAATAATAGGGCTCCCACAACTTCCATATTCACCCCAGTTATCATTTAATTGTATAATTTTATTAATTCCCAATCTATAATCTGGTTCGGTCTCATTTATATCTACTTGAAAACCGTTTTCTACTTTATCACTATAAAATATCGCATAATCAGGCATTGTAACTGTAACTATATATGCTAGTAATTCTGGATATATCCAGTTATTATCAATATCTCTAAATCCTAAATTTTCATGTATCCCCCACTCACCATCTACAATATGCCCTGCTGTTATTAAATAGTATTTGCCACTATATTCTATGCTAAACCCTGTCCCCCAGACTTCTGTATAATGGTCGATGTAAGTATTTTTGCCATAAACATAATACACATTAGCAAGTAAATCATTTAAGTTATTAAGTAATTTCTGATATTTCTCCAGATCTTTCTCCGTAGAATTCAGGCTATTTTCTAAATCATAATTATCTACTTTTAACTGGTTATATTCCTGCTGTAGGTTGCTGTAATTATCCAGAATGTCATCAAGCCTGCCTTTCAGATTATTATATTCCTCTATCGTTACATAATCTTCATAATTTGTGCAGGCTACATTAAATATTAAAAGTATTAAAATTAATAAAAAGAATATACTTTTCATATTTCATATTATACCCGCCTGTGCTAATTTGCGAAAACTCTCATACGGCCACTGTCAGGCTTGCAAAATTGAGTCATGAAGAAATTTTATTTGTCAATTGACTGATTAAAATTATGAAGATAATAAAAAAGAAGAATTCAATAATTAAGTTTATATTCATTCGGCATTTTGGGTACGACTATTTTCCTTATGGCTAATTGCTTCAAAGATATTTATGAGGCAGTATCCCTTGCAGAAGAAAAATAATTCCTGACCGCATTCGCAATCTTATGCCACATTGGTTGTTGAACTGATTTGATTACTGGTACATCAAAATTTAAATAATTTGTCGTAGCTTTACTCAAATCTGAATAATACCCCCTGTACTCTGCCGGTAAGAGCATTGCCACCTGATACATTATCTCATCTGCGATTAACTGGCGTTCTTTTTTATCTGGATAAATACTATTTGAACAAACTGTGAATGGCGCACCGACCCTCACTGCTACCTTTGTCCTGCGGAGCTTTTTGATGTTACTGTAAACCTTTTCCCCGCCATACTGAACAACAGGCACAATCGGAGCTTTACTTTTCAGGGCAATGAACACCACACCAGTATGTGCTTTTATCAAGCGTCCATCTTTAGTTCGTGTTCCCTCGGGTGCGATCGCAAAAAAATGCCCCTGATTGAGAACTTCGGCTGATTTGTTTAAAGCCTGAAAATCAGCAGTACCTCTATCAACCGGAATGGACCCCCATGTATTAAATATAAATCTTAAAAATGGGGTGTTAAACGTCTCTTTTTTAACCAGAAAAAAGACCTTACGGGGGTATGAAAAAGTCAAAGCTGTAAGCACGTCCAATGAGTTTACATGATTGCCAATCAATATCATTGGGCCCCTGAGCGGCACAGCCTTCAATGCTTTTTTATTTACATCACATGTCACAAATAATACAAACCTCATAAAGAGGTTGGTTATAAATTTAACCATTGCTAATGACCCCCAACTATTAAATCAATCTGCTTTGTGAATATTTTTGCAGACAAACCATCTCCCTTTTCACAAATCGTTTCTCCGTCAGCATGTACCGGAAGGCTACCCTTCAATGCTGTGATCTCAATACTGCTGGTCAACGGCATTTTAACAAAAGGATGACCTTCTTGCGTTCCGGCCATAATTTTTCCCATCAATTTGATAGCACCAATTCTGCTTACCTGGTCAACTATCATGAGACTGAATAATCCGTCATCAGGTTTTGATGAGGGTGCCATTTTGAATGAGGTTCCCATCCGCCATCCATTCATTACTGATATAATAAGACATTTTTGTTCAAAAGTCTCGTTATCAAGTTTAACCCTCAGGGTTGGAGCTTTAAAATACAAGAATATCGTTTTTATGGCGGCAATCAAATAACCTGGAACTCCCGAGAGGAATGCAGGTAATTTTGCCGCTTCAAAACCCACGATGGTATCAAAGCCAATGCCAATTCCATTCCCAAAGAATTTCCCCTCAGGATAATTTCCCCCAAAGACCTGACCTATATCGATGGTTCTAGTTTTCCCGGTTGCAATTGCCTTTACAGCATCTTCAAACTCTGTAGGAATCCCCATACTTGCAGCGAAATCATTACCTCGCCCTGCAGGAATAACTGCAAGCTTTGGGGTTTTTTTACCTTCGAGTTTAGATGCCATCAGGCCGTTAATAATTTCATTCGAGGTTCCGTCACCTCCTACGGCAACGACAACATCATAGTCTTTTTCTGAAGCTTCCTGTGCCAGAATAGTAGGTTCGCCGGGTTTGGCTGAGACTATCAGTGAATAATCTGACAGATACTTCTCTAATAGTTTCTCAATTTTTGTTTTGTTTTTTAAAGCTGCACCCTTTGCAGCACTTGGATTCAATATAACCAGATATTTCATATTGATGATAATAACCTTTTTAATAATTTAAAAATATAAAAATATTTTTTTAAAGAAATCTATTCTTTTATAAAAACATCCCCTTTTAATTAAACGATTTCGATTCTAACCTATTCTGAAACTGCCAGCCAGTTCTCGGCCATCCCTATTACTGGCTAATAACTCCTTTCCTGGCTATCAGGACTATAGAGCCAATTATTCCAACAAATAAGGCTAAAGGACATACGATTGTAGCAAAGATAAAAAATACCGGCTCATCACCACCTGCCCAGAAACCCTCTCCAAAAATTTTTATAAAAAGCGCATACACAAGATTATGAAGAATTATACTTATACCCATACCAATGGCAGAAGCACCTGTAAGGATAAAAAATGCTTTTGAAATCCTGGTAAAATTTGCCCTTGTTACCAGAACGATAAGGGCTATACCCAGACAGGGCAATAAAACCATTGAGGCAAAGAATACATACCTGTTAAAAAGGTCCACTAAATTCATAATAAAAATGTTTGTAATAGCCAGAACAAAGGAAGCAAGCAATATCCAAAAAATCACCAGAGTAGAATTATGGATTTTATTCTCCATTTTAAACCTCTCCTTACTCTTTTATAATCTCAGCAACCTGTTAGACGTTTTAATAAAAAAAATGTTTTTTATTAAATTTATGGAGAATAAGTATATAATATGCAAATACTGCAGCTAAATACCCTCTGCATGGTTAAATTTTGCAGGAAACCTTCACCGTGTCTGAAAATTAATATTAAATTTTAATTTATAATTTGATAATAACTAAAAATTCAGTAAATCAAGCAATGAAGTGGCATTCTTTAACAATGGTGCAAGCACCAGACTTACCACTGACATTAATTTTATCAAGATATTCATGGATGGACCCGACGTATCCTTGAAGGGGTCTCCTACCGTATCGCCGACAACTGATGCTTTATGTGGTTCACTACTCTTTCCGAATCCTTCCATAAAACCTCCTTCAATATACTTTTTAGCATTATCCCATGCTCCTCCTGAATTTGCCATCATTAAAGCCAGCATAACTCCCACAACGGTTGCGCCGGCAAGAGCGCCTCCCAGTGCTTCTTTTCCAAGAACAAAACCAGTCACAACAGGAAAGACAACTGCTACAGAACCCGGAATTAACATCCTTATTATTGCTGCTTTTGTTGCGATATCAATGCACCTTGTTGTGTCCGGCTTTCCGGTTCCTTCCATTAATCCTTTTATTTCTCTGAACTGTCTTCGTACCTCCTCGACCATTTTAAATGCAGCGGAACCAACTGCCCTCATCGTACTTGAAGCTACAAAGAATGGAATCAAGCCTCCTAAAAACATCCCAATTACTACCTCAGGTTTAGTAAGGTTGATAAGATCCACTCCTGCTGCAAGACTATAAGCTGCGTATAAAGCCAGTGCAGTCAATGCTGCTGAACCAATTGCAAATCCTTTGCCTATAGCTGCGGTTGTATTTCCAAGGGAATCGAGGCTATCGGTTATTTTTCTTGTTTCAGGTCCCAGCCCGCTCATCTCACTTATTCCTCCGGCATTATCGGCTATTGGACCATAAGCATCAACAGCCATTGTCACACCTATTGTTCCAAGCATTCCCACAGCAGCAATCGCAATTCCATATAAACCTGCAAAATAGTAGCTTACTCCTATTGCTACCGAGATGCCGATAACAGGTAAAATGATTGATTGCATACCTGTTGCCAGTCCGTTTATTATAAAAGTAGCCGGTCCCGTCTTGGCCGTTTCCGCAAGATTTTTAACCAATTTTCCGGAAGTGTAATACTCCGATAGCAAACCTATTACTATACCAATTATACAACCGCTGGCAGCTGCGTGGGCAAATCTCATATCAATATGTAAAAGCGGACATATAAGATATGCTATCGCTAACATGATAGCTGCAGCAATCCAGGTCGATAATCTTAATGCGAGAGGTGGATTGAATTTTTGCAGTGCTTTCATCGCCACTACCGAAATTAAACTTCCGATCAAACCTGCTCCTGCAATAAATATCGGAAATATTGCAAAAGCAGTCGGATTCTGCGAAATAGCCATTCCGGATATTGCAGCAGATGAACCTGTAGTAACAGCCAGAGCTATTGATGCTATAATGCTTCCCACATAACTTTCGTATAAGTCTGCGCCCATTCCTGCAACATCTCCTACATTATCTCCAACATTGTCAGCTATAACAGCCGGATTTCTCGGGTCATCTTCTGGTATACCGGCCTCAACTTTTCCAACTAAATCTGCTCCTACATCTGCTGTTTTCGTGTAGATTCCGCCGCCTACCCTCATAAAAAGAGCGATGGAACTTGCACCCATCGAGAACCCATTTATAATTGCAAGATATAAGATATTTCCGTCCGTTAACTTCATTACAAGTAGATAAAGGCCGCTGAATCCTATTAACCCTATGCTCGCAACTGCAAGACCCATTATAGCACCGCCGTTAAATGCGACACCGAGAGCCCTGGGCATACTTTTCTTGCCGGCTTCATTGGCTGTTCTAACATTTGCTTTTGTACTTGCAGACATTCCTATAAACCCGCATGTCATGGATGTTATAGCACCAAATGCAAAAGCCAGTGCAGTGTAAAGGCCGAAATTCGGGATACCCGGGTCTTTCAAGAAAATAAGCAACAATACAAAAACAATCACAACAAATACCCCAACATACAGAAGCTGCCTCTTCATATACGCCATCGCACCTTCTCTTATTCTGCCCGCTATCTCTACCATCTTTTCATTCCCGGGATTTCGTCTGGACATAGAAATGTAGATTCCGAGAATGGTGACTAACCCCACCACTCCAAGAAGCGGCACATAGTCAGCAACATATTTAATAAAATCCATCAAAAGCCTCCTTCTTATATGTATCCCTACATATATAAAAAAATGAAGTTATTTAATAAAAATTAAAAAATCAAAAAACGTTCTGAACTATTTTATTAAAAATATGTCTATTAAGCAATTAAAATTTCTGCTAAATAAGCACATTTATTCTAAAATCTAAATCTAGCCATTGATTTATAACTCTTATTAAAAAGTGTATAATTCTTTTATAATATATATTTTTATAGGGCGGTTAGCTCAGCTGGTTAGAGCGCTGCGTTCACAACACAGAGGTCATTGGTTCAAATCCGATACCGCCCACCATTTTTTTAGATTAAAAGATTTCTATTGCCCATTTACCCTGCAATGATATACTATGAAAACATATATTAATATTTATATATAAATATTATTATCATCTCTAAAAATAAGAGGTGAAAAATGAATTTCAAAAAAAAGCTCCAATTAATCCCTGTTTTCATTACCATAATATCTATTGTTTTAGTGTCTCTGTCCCTGCAATGCGCAGCTGGAGGAGAAGCACCAGAAGTAGAACTTGAGATTTATGATGGGCCTGATTTTTCTGAATCCGAAAACATGTGTTACTACAGAATAGAAGCAATCGTTAGCGGTGAACCTGAACCTGAAGTTAAGTTTAGCAGCGATGATAATGTAAGAAATATCGGCTCTGATAAAGTCGAAGTAGGAGTAGAAGTTGGTGATTCCTACAATCTCAAAGTTACTGCTAACAATTCAGAAGGTACAGCCACTACTTCTATTGTTCTTTCAGGCGAGTGCGGTAAAGAAGTAGTTCAAGAAGATGTAGAGGAAGAGGAAGAAGAGACTCCTGAAGAGGAGGAAGAGGAAGCAACCTCCGAGGAAGAAGAAGAAGAAACCACTGCAGTAGCGCCTACCATATCTCTTGAAATATATGAAGGTCCTACTCCTGCTGACGTTATATGTTTTTACAGGGTAAAGGCATCAGTCACAGGAACTCCGAGCCCAACAGTCACCTGGAGCAAAGATGACAGCCATGGTGCATGGGGGACCAAAAAAGCTCAGGTCAATCTTTATAGCCCAGCAGAGACTTATACTCTTACCGCTACTGCTAAAAATTCTGCAGGAGAAGACTCCGATTCAATCAGCTTAAGCTGGGGTTGTGCGCCTTTAGTTACTGAACATACAGAAAATTTTCATCCTTCAATTTACGGTACAGTAGGTTCAGGCGGAGGAGTAACAACAGATGGAATAGCTTTTGGTGACTCAGCAGTAAATACAGATTGGAGAGGTCTATTTGCATTTGATGTAAGCTCGCTTGACGGAAAAGAAATAACAAGCGCAAAGTTAAAATTAACAGGTCCTGACTATTATAGTGTCTGCGACTTTAAAGGAAATATTTATATCTTCTATAATGATTTTCTGCCCACTCTGGACGCCGCTGATTATCTTCCTTCTGGAGCTTACGGAACTCCACATGTTTTCTCATACAACACAGACCCTCTGGAGTTTTCAACTGATTTCCTGAAAGATAAGGTTATAGAAAGGGCAGCCAGTGGCGAAGAACTCCAGTTTATTATAGGTTATGAAAGTGCTGTAACAGATGGTGAAGGAGATTCTGAAGGTAGGGCTTACTACGCAAATGATATCACCTTAACTGTTAAATATCTTGAATGATTGATTGAGATAGCATTTTTTCTGTAAAGATCTTTGGCTTAATTGCTATACAGCCCATAAAATGATTATAAATTCATGGGATAAAAAAACATCTGGGTATTTACATTTATTTTAGAAGAAAAATATCCACCCTCTAATATTTTATCCTAAAGGACAAAATATAAACTATATAAATTAGTTCTTTATAACAATCTCATTACTGCCGGTAGAATTATTTTGGCGTTACTTAGCACCAAACTCTTCCATTGCATCGTATAAATAATTCAGGTAAGTTGCAACCGGGCCTCCGCCCATCATAACAGCCAGGGCAGCAACTTCAACGAGCTCTTTTTTTGTTACGCCTTTTTCTATGGCATCCTTGGCATGAAAGGCTATGCAATAATGACATCGCAGAACAAGAGCCATCCCGACAAGTATCAACTCTTTAACTTTCGGTGAAATATTTCCCTCTTTTTTTGCTTCTGCCATAAATTTACCAAAAGAAGCCATAAATTCAGGGCTATCCTCACCCAGGCTTTGTAGAGTTTTACCTGTATCATTGACCATGTCTTTAGAACTTTCTGCCATTTCTTACCCTCCTTCACTTTAATAATGCTTAAACCCTAGGGTATTATATTAAACCATATAAACTATTTCAACTAAATTTTATATCCAGAATAAAGTATTTTTTAATTCTATAGAAAACCATCGGAAGAAACAGCTTTATTTAGGTTCATAAGTATCCTAAAATATATCTTCATTGAATGTTTATTTCAAAAGGAAATTTATGGACTCTTCACAGATAATTGATTTACTTACAAAATATGGATACGCGGTAATATTTCTGCTTGTTATAATCGAAGGACCTATGGTTACAATTATATCATCTTTCCTTGCAGCATCAGGATACCTTAATCTATTTATTCTCTACCCTTTAATTGTAACTGCCGATCTTTTCGCAGATGTTTTATGGTATTTCGTGGGATATCTTGGAAGAAAAAATATCGTCAATCGATGGGGTAGATTTTTGGGGTTGACTCCAGATAAAATTGCTGGATTTGAAAAATTAAATAATAAATTTAAAGAAAGCCAGGGCAAAATATTATTCACCGCAAAAATCACTCATATAATAGGTTTTCCTTTCCTTATTGCTGCTGGAATCTTCCACATAGATATAAAAAAGTTTGTATGGTTTAATTTTTTGGCTACCATACCCAAAGTTATTTTTTTTATGATTCTGGGCTATTATTTTGGCGAGGCAAGCGAAATAATTACCAAATACCTTGGATACGGTACATTTATCGGGACAGCATTATTAATTCTCTCACTCGTATCATATATATTAATTCAGAAATTTTCCAAAAAGTTTTTTAAAAAATATGAACCATAAACTAAGAATATTATTTGCCCTGGAAAGCTATCCACCTGAAATTACGGGGTCTGGAATCGCGACCATACGTCTTGTCAGGAGCCTTGCAAAAAGAGGACATAAAATTGCAGTGGTCTGTCCCGGGAAAAAACTAATCGGAGAACAAACCAGGGAAGGTCGTATAATCGTTTATAGAATAAGCTCACTTCCAGTCATATTTCATAAAGAATTCAGATTCTCCCCATTCGCTTTTATTAACACTGGAAAATTCTTTAAAAAATTTAATCCCGACATAATACACATAGAAGACCACCTGTTTACAGCGAGAGCAGCTGTAAGATTTGCCAGAAAAAATAATATCAAAATAATAGGAACCAATCATTTTACTCCTTATAACTGGCTATATAATTTAAACCTTCCGGATGGTACTTTTATCTATAAAATAGTAAAAAAAATACTCTGGAATTACTTCTTAAATTTATTTAACAAAATAGATGTCATAACAGTACCATCCCTCTATGCCAGAAAAATATTAAAAAATTCAGGGATAAAAAAACCGGTAAAAGTAATTTCAAATGGACTTGAACTAAAAGAATTTAAAAAGACCACTCCAGAAGATGAAACCCTATCCAAATACAAAATTGACAGTAAAAAAATAATTCTCCTTTCTGCAAGCAGGCTTGACAAAGAAAAGAGAGTCGACCTTCTTATAAATGCTATTTGCAAGATAAAAGACAGGGCATATTTCCATCTTATTATAACTGGTAGAGGAAAGGAAAAAGAAAAATTAAAAAAAATAACCATGGATAAAGGTCTCTCCGGTCTGGTGACATTCACCGATTTTATTACAAAGATAGATCTAAGAAATCTTTACCATGCAAGTGATATTTTCCTGACTGCAAGCGAAGTAGAACTACAGGGTTTGTCAATAATGGAGGCAATGGCCTGTGGTTTGCCTGTAATTGGAGCAAAATCAATGGCTATACCTGAACTGGTAAAAGATGGTATAAATGGTTATCTTTTTGAGCCAGGTAATGAAAAAGATGCAGCCAAAAAAATCCTTAAACTCATATCAAATAAAAAATTGAGGGAAAAAATGTCTGAAAATAGCCTCAATTTAATCAACAAACATGATATCGAATTAACCTTAGAAGAGTATGAAAAAATATACTACCGCTTGTTACCTACCAAAAATTAGATATCAATATCATAAACTCTCCATGTAAAAGCAACCTTCCCCAATTTGAAAATAGGATTTATAATATCCAGATTTATATCGGCAAGCTGCGAGCCGGAGGCATATTTGAACCCATGACTGACCGCGCTCTTGCTGATTTTATAAAATACCCTGGATTCTATGCCTGCTCTCCTGTAGCCCTTTTGAACTCCCAGCAGCAGAACTCTCAGTCTCGTGAAACCTTTTGCCTTAATTTTTCTCTTAATTCGATTATAAATTTTAATATCCCGGCTCAAATCTTTCGGGTTAAAAAATTGCCCTGACGGCATATATGGCCACTTTCTGTCAAAAGCTTCTATTTCTTCATTTATATCAGGGATATTAACAGAAAGTCCTATGGGCTTACCGTCCTTTTCTATCATAAAAACCAGACCTTCCATTGATACTGCCTTTATACTCATAGCAAGGTAATTGAATTCCGCGTCAGTTATCCTTACCTGTTGCGGGTGATTCTCACTATCCCAGAGGTCATTATAAAGTTTCTTTATTTTCTCCATTTCATTTTTATAATCTCTAAATTTTACTTCTCTTATTTTTATACTATCCTGAACTCCTTTTTTTCTGCTTGCAACTTTATCCAGAACTTTCTCAATCCTGTCCATATACTGCCTGGAAATAATTTCGTCAGTAACCACACTATACCAGTCATTTTTCTTAACCAATCCATACTTTTCAAAAAAGTCTTTATAGTATGGAGCGTTGTAAGGCTCCATAAAATAAGGTTTGTTCTCAAAACCGCTTATTAGTAATCCAACCTCACCTGCTGCATTAAATTTTGCAGGACCAATAACCTTACTGCATCCGTTAGCTTTAAGATAACCTATAGCAGCATCAATTAACATTTCCGCAACATGCCTGTTTTCAATAGACTCAAACAATCCAAACCAGCCAATATTATTCCCATACTTACGGTTATAATTATAATTGATAAAAGCTATTATCCTTCCTGCAGGTTTATCATTATCATCTACAATAAAAAATTTAATCCGAGCATGTTCAAAAAAAGGGTTCCTGCCAATGACTCCGGGTATGCTGATAGATGCTGGGTTAAGATATTCGACTTCCTGAATGAAAAGAGGATTTATTTTATGAGATTCCTTGCTTTTATACCAGCCTATATAATAAGGGACGATCACGAACTCTTTCAGCCTTTTTAGATTTATATTATTAATAGAGCCTGGCTTATATTCTCCAGTTTCCCTCAAATTATATTTGTGCATGCTTTACTTAAAAAATAATCCTTATTACAAATAAAAGTATTATAATTAATATCTTTATAATAAACAATCAATAGCACAAATAAACTTATTGAAAATAATCTGAGCTAAAAATAAAAAAATACCAGTTTAGAAAAGACTGGTTAATTCTTGACTTATGACCTATATTATTCTAAGAAGAACTTATCGGGTAAGGAGAATAAAATGATAGCCTTGTTTACAATCTGGCCCTATGGCAAAGAAAAAAGCATGGGCAAAGATATAGCAGAAGTAATAAAATTGATAGAGAAAAGCGGGTTATCTTATGAGTTTCATTCAATGGGAACAAATATTGAAGGAGACTGGGACCGGGTAATAGATTTAATCAAAAAATGCCGGGAAAAATTACTGGAAACCAACAGTCGAATTGGAATATCAATACTGATTGATGAGAAAAAAGAAGCAACCAATCAAATAGCCCACAAAATAAAATCAGTAAAAGAAAAATTATAAACTATAGGAGAATATTTAAATGGAAAAACACCAGCCAACTTATGATGAGGCAATATCCCTTCTTAAGGAATTCAATAAATCAGAGAGTTTGCTGAAGCATGCTTTTTCGGTTGAGGGCGCAATGAGATATATGGCAGCCAGAGCAGGAGAAGATGAGGATAAATGGGGAATAGTAGGATTGATACATGACCTGGATTATGAACTTTTCCCTGAACTCCATTGCAAGAAAACAAAAGAAATATTAGAAGAGCGGGGCTGGCCGGAAGAGTACGTCCGGGCAGTTTTATCCCATGGATGGGGCATCTGTACCAATGTAAAGCCAGAAACCTTAATGGAAAAGACCCTTTATGCAGTAGATGAACTGACTGGCTTTATAACTGCCGTGGCACTGGTAAGACCATCAAAAAGCCTATCTGACCTTGAGGCAAAATCAGTCATAAAAAAATGGAAAGAGAAATCATTCGCTGCCAGTGTTAGCCGTTCGGTGATTGAAAAAGGCTCTGAAATGCTTGGAATGGATTTAAAAGAACTGATTACAGATGTAATCATGGGAATGCGTAAAATAGCCGGCAGAATAGGTCTCTGATAATTAGAATTTACTAAATACTAATTTTACTGTAGCATTAAATAAAACTATATTCTTTCTGTATTTATATAACTACTTACTTTCTGTATTTTAATTTATAAATTAAAAATATAAGGAGGGAATATGCTTAGAAAGAGCAAAAAAATATCGTATGCGCTTCTTAACTTAATCGGATTCATAGCAGTAATCGCAGTAAATACCCTGGCGATGACTCTTCCTATAAATAATATAACAACGGGAGAGGTTTCGGACAAATACCCCAATTTATTTGTACCTGCCGGTATAACATTTTCCATATGGGGAGTTATTTACTTGTTTCTCGCACTCTTTATCATATATCAGTTTGTAATAGCATTTAAGAAAAGCACCGGCGAGAGGGGTATTTTTGAAAAGACAGGCCTGCTATTTTTTCTTTCGTGCATCTTTAATGTGTCCTGGATATTTGCATGGCATTACGGTATTGTATGGCTTTCACTTGCTATAATGATTTTACTCCTTATAACCCTTATAAGTATATATGTAAGACTCAGAACAGGCAGGGCAGGAATAAAAAATCATGAAAAGTTTTTTGTAAATATTCCTTTTAGTCTTTACCTGGGCTGGATTACCGTTGCAACAATTGCAAATGTGACCGCATTTCTTGTGGATATCAACTGGGATGGATTCGGCATAAGCGAACAGCTATGGGCTGTTATCCTGATCGCAGCAGCACTTATAATAACGCTTTTAACATTGCTTTCAAGAAATGATATATTTTACTCGCTTGTCGTTATCTGGGCTTTTACCGGTATTATCTTAAAGAGAATAGCAGATACAGGTACATCAGACAATGCCATAGTAATAACAAGTATTGCCAGTATAGCAATTTTAGCACTCTTGATTATCATCCAGCTAATAAGGAAGAAAAAAGTCTATTGAGATACGTAAAGAGGGTATAGATTTTAAATCTATACCCTCTTTATCAATATATGTTCAGAATATTTTATATTAAGTATATATGATATGATTCCAATTCATATTTATTAAGTTAACAGTTACTCTGCTTCTGTATATCCCGGATATGGTGTTACCCCGAACTGCTTCCAGAGGTTCGCATATAAAGCATTTTTAAATATGGCTTTGACCGGAGTATTGATATACTGGTAAAATTGAGTTGTGGGTGGTTAGCTCAGACTGGTTAGAGCGCTGCGTTGACATCGCAGAGGTCATTGGTTCAAATCCAATACTACCCACCATTCTAATTTAATTTCGGCGACGACTTTTACTCTATCTTACAACTCCTGGAGAAACGAGTTCACCATTGCTCAGGCTGTAGACTGATTTATAAAGAGGCGCAACAGCTAAAAACCCAAGCTCATTTAGATATTCTGCAAATTTATCAGAGACTTGATCCTCTCCATGGGTAACAAAAACCTTATCCGGTTTTTTCCCAAAACTATTTATCCACTTTAAAAGCCCATCCCTATCAGCATGCGCAGATAATGATGTAAAATTATAAATATCAGCAAGCACTGATATTTCCTCTCCGTAAATTGTAACTTCTTTCGCACCATCGAGCAGTTCTCTTCCAAGCGTCCCATAAGCCTGGAAGCCAGAAAAGATTATGGAGCATTCTTCCTTCCAGAGATTGAATTTCAAATGATGCCTTATTCTCCCTCCGTCACACATACCGCTTGATGAAATAATTACCTTGGGAACCGGGTCATAGTTCAGCTCCTTTGATTCATCAGTTGAATCAGTAAAAGTTAAATCCGGGAAGTCCAGCGGGTTAAAACCCCCCTTAAGTATTTCTTTTGTCTGGCTATCTCCATAAATCATCAAATCATCGTCATATAACTTCGTCACCTCTGACGCAAGGGGGCTATCTACATAAACAGGAAAATTGGATACTGAAACAAGTTTTCTTTCTTTAATATCCCGGATTAAATATAAAAGTCCCTGGGTCCTCCCGAGAGCAAAAGATGGGATAATAACATTCCCGCCTCTCAGTAATGTCCTGTCTATAATCTTTGCCAGATCCAGCGCATAATCATCACTTTTTTCATGGTTTCTGTCCCCATATGTGGATTCCATAACAACAAAGTCAGCTTCTTTTATATACTGGGGGTCTTTTATTATCGGCTGCTCCAGATTACCTATATCTCCTGAAAAAACAATCTTTTTATTTATTCCGTTCTCACTTAAAAATATTTCAACCGATCCAGAGCCGAGTATATGACCGGCATCGATAAAATTAAACTGGATACCGTCACTGATTTTATTCATATTATTGTAGCTGCAGGGTACCAGAAGCTCTACTGTATCTTCAACATCTGCAGTTGAATATAAAGGGGCGACTTTATCCTTTCCGGTTCTTTTATTTTTTTTGTTTTCCCACATAGCATCCATTTCCTGTATGCTCGCACTATCCTTGAGCATAACCGAAGCCAGGTCACAGGTAGCCTCTATCGCATATATTTTACCTCTGAATCCTTCCTTAACCAGCAACGGCAGCCTACCACTGTGGTCCATGTGGGTGTGTGTCAATATAACAAAATCTATATCAGATGCATTAAAAGGAAGCCTCTGGTTATCTTTCTCGTCCTGCCCCTGCTGCAAACCGCAATCCACAAGAAATTTCTTACCGTCTGCCTCCAGAGAATAACAACTGCCGGTTACTTCTCTGGCAGCTCCGTAAAATGTTAGATTCATATCATCTACTTCCCTTATAATTAAAAAACTTATGTTTTTTTTATGTAACAAGCCATTAGCTACTTTTATGGCTTATCAAGCACTTCGTCTTGGCGATCTCAGGAAAAAGACCATAATAGCGCCCAGAACCAGAAGCACAATCGCACCATAATAAGCAACAGCAAAAGTCTGATAAATATCATACATCTTGCCTGCTAAAAAAGAGAGCATAAATCCTCCAACGCCCCATGAGGTAAATACCAGTCCATAGTTTATTCCAAAGTTCTTCAAACCATAATAATCTTTGGTAAGCGCGGGGAAAAGACTGAGATTTGCACCATAGTTCATCCCGACCAGTGCTGATAATATAGCCATCATCGGGACCGTTGCAAGGAATGTTCCTTCTTTTGTAATTGATATCAGAAAAATAGCTACAGCCTGTATGACAAATATCAAAAAGAGGGTTATCTTTCTTCCTATCTTATCGCTCAGCACCCCTGCGATAATCCTGCCGGCACCATTACCGATTGCAAGAATCGCAACAAGAATAAATCCCAGCTGGATATTCGCCTGGCGAACTGCGATGGTAGCAAGTTTTGATATAATCATAAGACCTGCTCCTGCTCCAAAAGCATACATGAACCAGATAAGGTAGAACTGGGGAGACTTTAGCATTTCAACCGGCGTCCAGTTATTTTTATCATGAACCACAGCCTGCTTTTCAGTTTCAGCTTTAACAGGAACATAGTCTTTTGGGGGTGGCTTTAAAACCGTTGCAAGGCCATTCCAGACCAGCATAACCAGCGGCTTGATTCCAGTTATCAGAGCAAAAAAACCTATACCTAAAATCAGCATCATCATCTGCATGCCATATCTATTTATCAGCCATTTCGAAAGAGGTGCAGCATAAACAGATGCAAGCCCGAAACCGGAAACAACAAGACCTGTTATCAGGCCGGTTCTGGCAGCAGGAAACCATTTAACTGCCGGCGGAGTAGCTGCAGCATAACCAAAACCAATACCGGCGCCTGCCAGGACGCCAAACCCTACAAGATAACCAACCGGTGAAGTCGTCTGACTTGATATGATAAATCCCAGACCAACTAAAAGCCCTCCGATTGCAGCAACTATGCTCGGGCCAATCTTATCCTGCATGCGTCCCGCTACTACCATTACCAGTGAAAATACCAGGCATGCAAACATATACGGCATTGACTTGGCAGTTTCTGTCCAGCCCCATTCAGCAGGAACCGCCGCACTGATAACGCTCCAGGTATAAAGAATACCGAGGGCCAGATTGATTCCCATTCCTGCAAATGTTACCAGCCAGCCTTTGTTCTCAACAGGTGAAATATTACTAGTATTATTCATGAAAACTCCTTTTTATAATTATAAAAAAATGGGTGTACCGTTTTTACGATACACCCAGTTTATTTACATTATGAGCTTCTATTCACCACGCCCTGATATCAGGGCATCTATAACACTGGGATCTGCCAGTGTCGAAATATCACCAAGATTATCGGTGTTCTTTTCAGCAATTTTCCTAAGAATACGTCTCATAATCTTACCGGACCTTGTTTTTGGTAGGGCCGAGGCAAACTGAATTGCCTCCGGCGTTGCAATTGGCCCGATTTCTTTACGAACGTGCAGGATTAGCTCCTTCTTAAGCTCATCACTTTCTTCTATGCCTTGCTTAAGTGTTACGAAAGCATACAGCGCCTGACCTTTAATATCATGTGGAATTGGTGTAACCGCTGCTTCAGCAACATCTCTATGACTGACAAGAGCACTTTCAACCTCTGCAGTACCAATTCGGTGACCTGAAACATTGACCACATCATCTATACGACCCATCAACCAGTAATCTCCATCCTCATCAACGCGGCAGCCGTCACCTGTAAAATACATATTCTCAAACATTGTAAAGTATGTATCAATAAAACGCTCGTGGTCACCCCACATCGTACGCATCATTCCTGGCCAGGGCTTACGAATGCATAGCTTGCCATTTTCATTTACGTCACATGGTGTACCATCATCTCTCAACACCACCGGGTCCACTCCAAAGAATGGGCGTGATGCGCTACCGGGTTTTAGAGTCATTGCTCCAGGCATGGGACTTATCATAAAACCGCCGGTCTCAGTCTGCCACCATGTATCCATAACAGGACAGCGGTTATGTCCAACTTTCTCATAATACCATAACCAAACCTCGGGGTTAATTGGCTCACCAACTGTCCCAATAATTCGCAGCGAATCAAGCTTGTATTTTTCAACCCATTCATCACCCAGCCGCATCAATGCTCGTATTGCAGTAGGTGCTGTATAAAATACTGTAACTTTAAACTTATCACAAATCTGCCAGAATCTACCGGCATCCGGATAAGTCGGTACACTCTCATACATCAAGCTTGTCGAACCATTTGCCAGTGGGCCATAGACAATATAGCTATGCCCCGTAACCCAGCCAATATCCGCAGTACACCAGTAGATATCGTCATCGTGAATGTTAAATACCATTTTGTGTGAAGTTGCTACATGCAGCAGATAACCCGCAGTCGTATGAACAACACCTTTTGGTTTACCTGTCGAACCTGATGTATACAAAATAAAGAGCGGGTCTTCGGCGTTCATTTTTTCTGGCGGACAATCCGCACTGACTTTTGCCATCTCATCATCATACCAGAAGTCCCTTCCCTCTTTCATATCGCATGAGTCATCTCTTACCTTAGCAACAATGACAGATTCAATAGACGGACAGTCACGCAGTGCCTCATCGGCGATCCTCTTTAGCGGAATGTGCTTTCCGGCACGAACCGAGATGTTTGTTGTAATAAGCATTCTGCAATTGGAATCATTGATACGGTCCTTAAGAGCATCAGCACTGAAACCACCAAATATTACTGAATGAATCGCGCCGATACGGGTACATGCCAGCATCACAATTGCCAGCTCCGGAACCATTGGCATATAGATTGCAACACGGTCTCCCTTTTTAATACCTCTGGATTTTAGCACATTGGCAAACTTCGAGACTTCCCTGTGCATCTCCTTATAGGTAAACTTCCTGACTGCACTGTCTTCCTCACCCTGCCAGAGTATCGCAGTTTTGTTTTCAATCTCCGTTCCAAGATGACGGTCCAGACAATTGACAGATACATTAAGCTCCCCATCTGCAAACCATGAGTGCTCGATTTTTCTTTTCCTGACATCCCATTCATATTCAAGAGATTTGGTTGGCTTCTTAAACCAGTCAAGCACTTTTGCCTGTTCCAGCCAGAAGCTGTCCGAGTCATTAATTGATTGCTCCCACATTTTCTGGTATTGCTCCATTGAAGAAATCATAGCTTCTTTCTGAATCTCCGGATTGGGTGGAAATTTACGACCCTTCTGTGCTTGAGACTGGGTGTCTTTTACTTCTTCAGTCATAAAATCTTCCTTTCTCAAATATGTAATTTAAAAAAAATATAATTTATATATAAGTTTTTTTAGTTCTTTTTAAAATAAATCTGGCTTTCTTTTATTGCATAGTCTACCAGATTTAACTTAAAACTCAACAAAAAAAGCTTTTTTAACTAACTTAAATAAAACCAAAAGATAGCAAAAAATATTATTTCAGTTTAAGCTCGCAATAATTTTCTCCGTCTCTTTCAGTAACTTGAAAACCCCTCTTTCTGAGCATATGCAACATTACTACATTCTCATCCAGAACACTTGCATATACCTTTTTTATTTTCCTTTCTCTTGCTATTTCTAGAATATAATCAGTGAATTTATTACCAAGTCCCTTAAACTGCCAGGGGTCGGCAACAACGATAGCAAATTCAGCAGTCTCGTTATAAGGATCTGCTATCAACCTTACAACGCCTGCCATTTTTTTCTCACCCTGCTCTTCAACCTCCCCGATTATGGCTATTTCCCTGTAATAATCAATCTGAGTATACCTTATCAGCAGTTCATGAGTTATATCCTTGATAAGCTGGAAAAACCTAAATCGCTGGGTTTGCTCCGAGAAATTTCTAAACATCTCTTCTTCCATTGGCTCATCCTCAGGCCTTACCGGTCTCAACACAGCTTCTCGCCCATCACTCATGGTAAATTTAGTTACATATTCACTCGGATAAGGAGATATAACCATGTGAGAATAGGGCTCTACTCTTTTCCCGGCTATATTTTCATCCAGCACTACCTTTGCATCGAGAGCTGTTCCACCTACAGCGTCCACACCAAAAGGATTTATTTCAATGCTTTTTATTTCAGGAAAATCAGATAGAAGGTAAGCGAACTTATAAAGCAGAAATTGTATCGTTTCTATATTTACACCTTCCATGCCTCTATATCCCTTTAGAAGCTTATAAATTTTTGTCTCTTCAATCAACCTCATGGCAAGAGCCATATTCAAAGGCGGTAGGCCTATGTTTACATCATTGAAAACCTCAACAGCAACCCCACCCATTCCGAAACATATAGAAGGGCCAAATAATGAATCTTTCTCGGAACCGATAATTAATTCATATCTTTTGGAAATCATCTGTTCGACCAGGATACCTTCTATTTTTGCTTCCGGAGCTAATCTCTTTACACTTTCCGTTATTTCTCTGAAAGCTGCCTTTGCTTCGGCAGACGAAGCAACATTTATTTTGACCCCACCTACATCTGTCTTGTGCAGTATATCAGGAGACAATATTTTCATTGCAACAGGATAGCCTATCTTGCTCTCAATTTTTGCTATTTCACGTTCTGAATATATGGCAATGTTTTTTATTACAGGAATATGATAAAACTCCAGAAGTTTCTTTCCTTCATATTCCGTAAGAGTGTACCTTTTTTCTTTTAGAGCATCCTTTATTAATCTTTTTGCTTTTGCCTTCTCGGGGCTAAAAGCATCAGGTATAGTTTCCGGAGTTTCATAAAGCAATTCCAGGTTTCTTGAATAGTTATACATATTCATAAATGTTTTTACAGCATCTTCAGGAACCCTGAAGCAGGGTATGCTTCCTTTTTTCAATATTTCACATGCGCATCTCACATCTTCCTCTCCCATCCATGATGCAAGAATAGTTTTTTTGCCTCTATTTGGAAGTTCCACCACTTTTTGAGCAATGCCTACAAGGTCTGTCATTGACTGTGGGGTAAGAACAAGAAGTATCCCGTCAACATTGTTATCCTCAAGACACAGGTTTACTGCTGTTTTATACAACTCAGGTTTTGCATCTCCAAGAACATCTATGGGATTCCCGTGACTCCAGGCGCCGGGCAGCGCTTCATTAAGCTTCGCCATAGTTTTTTCTGAAAGCTTTGCTAGCTTGCCTCCACCTTCAATTAATGAATCAGTAACAATAACCCCCGGACCTCCTGCATTTGTTACTACGGCAAGTCTTTTTCCTGCCGGCCTCCTTTGCATGGATAGTGCCTGAGCAGCATCAAAAAGCTCTCCTATGGTGTCGACTCTTATGATTCCTGCTCTTTTAAAAGCAGCATTGAATATAGCGTCATTACCAGTTAAGCTCCCTGTGTGTGACATTGCCGCTTTCGCTCCTTCTTTGCTCTTACCCACTTTAAGAAGAATAATAGGTTTGCTTCTTGAAAACGCTCTTGCTGCTGACAGAAATCTTCTCGCATCTGTAATAGACTCCATATAAATTATTATGCTGCTTGTTTCGGGGTCCTGTCCAAAGTAATCAATAAGGTCATGAAAACCTATATCTATCATTGTACCAATTGATACAAAATGACTGAAGCCGACATTGTTTTTTACGGACCAGTCAAGAATCGAAGTACATAGTGCGCCACTCTGTGAAATAAAAGCTATCTTTCCGGGCAAAGCCATTTTATTGGCAAAACTCGCATTTAAATATCTTGATGGCTTTATAAAACCGAGACAATTAGGTCCTATTATTGCCATATCATATTTCTTCTGATGCTCGAGAATCCTATTTACTAACTCTTTCCCTTCCTCTCCTATTTCACTAAACCCTGCAGAAATAATAACAATTCCATTAACTCCGGCTTCCCCGCATTCTTTTACTATATCCGGAACTGTGGCTGCAGGGGTAGCTATAATTGCCAGGTCTATTTTATCAGGAACTTTTGACACCGAGGGGTATGTTCTTACACCCTGCACACTCTCTCTTTTATTGTTTACAGGGTATACTACGCCATCATAACCAGAACCTATAAGATTATTAAGTATATCATATCCCACACTTCCCTTTGTTCCACTTGCACCTATTACCGCTATAACATGCGGATTAAAAAGTTTTTTGAGTTTATCGAACGTAGCCATATTTCACCTCTTCGTAACCTATATCTTCCAGAATCTCCTCAGATTTTTCTCTAATTCAATTCTTCTTGCCTCATATTCATTAATTGCTATTATCCTTGAATCAGTCGTTCTCTCTTCATATGGTATTGCTTCGCCATTTACACCTGCTATAAAGTTATTAATACACTTGTGGAGCACTTCAACATTATAACCGCCCTCCAGTGTTGCAAATATATTATTGAAGTTATCCCTTAATATCTTCCCCAGCCTATAATATGAAACAAGGCTAAACCTCAAATCAAGAAGGAGATCATACTGATATCCATCAAACCCTGCGGAGCAAGCAACCACATCCGGTTTAAACTGAAGAGCAACGGGAATAAAGGTTTCTATTGCATCAATGAATATTTCATCACCGCTGCCTGGAGGTAAAGGTACACAAATCGTATAACCTTCACCCTTCCCCTCACCTATCTCATTTACATTGCCTCCTCCTGGAAAAGCCGGGAACTGGTGAAGAGACCAGTACATTACTTTATCTGTCTCGTAAAAAAATCTTACCGTTCCATCCCCCAGATGAGAATCAAAATCCAGTATTAGAACTCTTTTCCCTTCATTTACCAGTTTCTGAACAGCTATTGCGATATTATTGAATATGCAGAAACCACTTGATTTATTTGGATGCGCATGGTGCCCGGGAGGTCTTACCAGTGCGAAATCACCTGATTCAGACGCCATAATGGTTGCACCTACAGCATATAGGGCAGCTTCATAACTTTTCTCTGAGGTAAAAGTTTCTCTGTCCAGAGGTTTTGATTTGGAACAATATTCCTTAACATGCTCAACATATTTTTGCGTATGAAATAGATTAAGATACTTTTCTCCATTGAGTACATCTGTTTCAGGAAGCTTTCCCAGAGATTCGATTCTTTTTCTGTTCTCAGGATGCATTCCTGTATCATGTTCAAGAAATATTTTATTGTAGATTATTTTCATCTCTTAAAAAATAACATTCAAATGTCTTAAAAAAATAGCACCATTTTTAGAACCGTAGCAATTTTACCAGTATCTCTTCAAGAGGGCAAGGAAACTCTTTACCATTATATATGTCTGCCGCATTTTATATCTTAAAAGGGAAACACGACATCCGCCAGTATTTACAGGGCAGTAATATATATTACTTTCAAAATAATGGCAAGTAGTGATTATAAAAAATTTTACTTCTAAAAAATGAGATAATGGAACTGTTCAAGGAAGTGATTGTATCTCATCATATAATTTTTTCATAATCTCTGTAGCCTTCCCCTGCAGAAAAATGTCGGTAATAGTATTCGTGTATGCAGAAGGCAGAACATTAACTTCTATAATCTTTTTATGATTCTTTTTCGCTTCATAGGGAATCAAACTTGCCGGCATAATTTCACCTGTCGTACCTATGAGTATAAATACATCAGATTCAATAGCTTCAGCAAAGGAATTGCTTCCAGCCGGTTCAGGTATACCTTCTCCAAAAAAAACAATATTTGGTTTTAACACCGCTCCACAGTGCTCACATTTCGGAGGGAGGATGCTTAAATCAATACTATCAGCCGGGCAAACTCTTGAGCATTTATTGCATACAAGCTCCCTGGAATTACCATGAAATTCATAGACCTCCCTGCTGCCAGCTTTCTGGTGCAGGTTATCTATATTCTGGGTGATAACAGAATGCAGCCAGCCCTTCTGTTCCATTTTAGCCAGAACTATATGAGCAGCATTTGGTTCAGCTCTGTCAAAGAAATCATAAAATATCTCTTTAATTAACTTCCATGAACTCACGGGATTGGCGTAAAAATTGTTAATATCTAAAAGTTCGGGTGAATATTTGTTCCAGAGTCCATTTTCCCCCCGAAATGGGGGTATCCCGCTTTCAACAGATATTCCTGCTCCTGTGAATGCAGTAACCCTTCTCGCATTTTTTATTAATTTCGCAGCTTCTTTAAACAATTAATTAAGTCCCCTACCTTTAATTTCTCCTATCAGGCTTTTACATTAAAAGGCCATTTGCATAAATTTGAAGAAGTTCCCGATACCCGGAGCGGCTTTCTGTTATCGTAATTTTCCCTGAAGAAACCTTTATAAATTCCTTAAAAATTAATTCCCCAACTTCCTTTACAGAAGCACTGCCTTTTATTATATCGCCGGCATATATATCAAAGTATTCTCTTTCTTCTATATCTTCAGGATTTCCCATAATCTTTATAACAGGAAAAGCAGGTATACCCGGGGGATACGAAGGCAGACCCCTGAAACGTGCGGGTAGCCCTCCGCCAAAGCTAAATACCTGTATCTGGGCCCCTGCAGCAAACATACCAAGAAAAAGCTGCGAGGCCTGGGTTGTACCATCCATAAAATAAAGACCTGAAGATGAAGGCTTTTCTCCATATTCCAGTACATCTACCAGCGGTGTGCTGCCGCCTTTGATAATAGCTCCGAGAGACTTTTCCTCAATTGTGGTCAATCCACCTGCTATATTCCCCTTTGTTGGCTCGGAACCCAGTATATCGACACCGTAGTCAGCTATCTCTTTTTTCATACGGTTAACACAGCTTATCAATTTCTTACCTACTTCTCTACTGGAAGCTCTTCTTGCAAGTACATGCTCGGCTCCAATCAACTCCGCTGTTTCTGAAAAGATTACCTTGCCTCCATTTTCTATAAGCAAATCAGACGCCACACCGGTGGCAGGATTGCTCGCTATAGCAGATACTGTACCGGAACCCCCGCATTTTATTCCTATTGTCAAATCAGCTATATCGCACTTTTTTCTTTCATCCTCCGAAGCTTTTATAATAAGTTCTCGCAGGATACTTACCCCTTTTTCCAGCGCAGAATTATAGTTTTTTTCTTTTTCGATTGTAACTGCTTCAACCCTCTTATACGGCAGTATTTCCTCTGCAAGTTCCTCCGCTGAAATACTCTCGCAGCCGATGCCAACAAGCAATACAGAATTTATATTGGGATTGGTCCCAATGCCTGCAAGAGTTCTTCTTGCTCTCTCAAGGTCAGGCCCGAGCCGGATGCACGCATGGTTATGCAAAAGTGGTATGGCTCCGGTAACCTTTGATGCAATCTCTGATGCGAGTTCATTAATACAACCTATGGTTGGAAGGACCGCAACATGGTTCCTTATACCTGCTCTGCTGTTTTTCCTTGGATACCCGTAAAAATGCATTCTCTCCTCCTTTAACTACCGCTACATTTCAGGTTGCTTTTAACATTATGAATATGAACATGTTCCCCCTGACCAATCCGGCCTGTTGCAGTTCCTATTATCTCACCATACTTTATTACCATCTCTCCATCATTAATCGAGTCTGCCGCTATTTTATGGCCGGTTTCAATTTCTTTTGTGGCTTCGATATTTTTTATTACATTATTCCCGGTAGAAATAATATCTACCACCTCTCCTTTTTTTACACTTTCAAGAACAGTTGCAACATTATCTCGCTCATTCATTAAAATTGCTTTTTTCATTATTTCCAGCCTCACCTTCATAAAAAATTAAGGCAAAAATATTATTCTAATCATTCAAATAAAATGAAATATAGAGAATCCATTGACTTCCTGCAAACGAAATTAAAAGAATTATGAAATCTAACCAATAAGCTATGATATGCTTTAGAGTCAGTTTCATGTAATGCCCTCTATAAAATGACCATAGTATAGCACAATAATAAATATTTTCTCAATTCGACAATATCACTGTGGATCTTTGCTTGAAACAAGCATTATATTAAGATTGAAATTCTTTTATGGTGGAGGCGGCGGGAATCGAACCCGCGTCCGGAGATATTGCCACTTAAATATCTACAAGCTTAGTCTATATTTTAAATCTCACTTTTTTACTCGTATGGACACGATTAAAAAAGCCAGCCCGCATAAAATTTCCCCTGATACTACTACAGGCAACTCATATCAGAGTATCCTGCTTACAACGCCTATCGAAAAGCGCAGGAATCTTTTCGTAGACGTAGCAGCTTAAATTAAGCTGCTAATGCTAATTCATTATCATTAGCTTTTATGTTTAGTTCAGTTATTTACGAGTTCTGATACTCGGCTTGCAATCTAAGCTCAACCTATCACCGTCGAATCCGGATCGCCCCCATTAAACCAGGTAAAGGCTACCGAACTAATAGCGATTGTATATTATACTAAAATCAATAATTTTTCAAAGCCCTTTTTATTTCAATCTCGTGTTCCTTTTCCTGTATATCCCTGCGTTTATCCCTTTTGAGTTTTCCTTTGGCAAGGGCAAGCTCAATTTTAACCCTGTTATACTTAAAATATACTCTTAGTGGAACCAGCGTGAGACTCCTGTCTGTGAGCTTCCCTTCTATTTTATCTATTTCTTTTCTGTGCATGAGAAGTTTTCTGGTACGCGTGGGGTTTATTTCCGAAATCCTGCTTTTATCATAAGGTGATATATGCATATTATAAAGAAATAACTGGTTTTTTTTTATGCGGCTATAGCTATCCTTTAAATTTATCCGGTGGTTGCGAATTGATTTAACCTCACAACCCTCAAGCACTATGCCCGCTTCGTAAGTATCAAGAATAAAAAAATCCCTTAAAGCCTTTTTATTATGGGCAATTATTCTTCTGTCCTCTTCGGAATCTTTTTTCTTTTTTAATTTACTCATTTATTATCACTCAGTATTAGCTCCATCTCTTCTATTGCTTTATTCAACTGGGTATCTTCCTCACTGTCAAGTTCAAGCTCCACCACTATATCAGGCTCTACCCCCACTCCCTCAACAGAAATTCCTGACGGTAAAAAATATTTAGCAGTTGTAAATTTTATTCCAGAGCCATCTGAAAGTTCATATAGTACCTGAACCAATCCTTTGCCAAAACTTTTCTCTCCTATTAAAATAGCCCTGTCATTGTCCTTTAATGCTCCTGCAACAAGTTCCGAGGCGCTTGCCGAATATCCATTAATTAGCACTATAAGGGGTATTTCAGTATACTTTCCTTCCTCTGCAAAGTATTCATCGACCCTTTCATCATAATCGAGCCTTCCCTTAACTGTTACTATCTTCCCTTCATCCAAAAATAAATCGCAAACGCTTATAGCATCATCCCAGGCACCACCCGGGTTATTTCTTAAATCTACTATTAAGCCCTTTGCACCATTATCAATTAACTTCTGGATCTCTTTATCAAGCTGCTCCGCGCCGCTTATCTGAAAATCATAATACCAGATATAGCCTATATCATCTTCAAAAACATCCGAAACAAGATTCGGTATATCAAATCTCGCTCTTGTTACAGTGACCGCAAAAGCACTATCGGTAGAAGGCCTGTAAAGATCAAGATTAACACTTGTCCCTTCCTCCCCCTTAATCATAGCCACTACTTTTTCGAGATCCACATCCTTTATATCCGTACCTTCAACTCTGGTTATAATATCTCCTTCACTTATGTCAGTTCCTGAAGCCGGGGTGCCTTCAATTACTCTAACAACAACTACTCTTTCTTCTTCATCAAGAGTAACAACAACTCCTATCCCGCTCATTGTTCCACTATATGATTCCATAATTGTCCCATATTCTTCAGAAGTAAAATATTCCGCATATCTGTCTTCAAGAGCAGAAATCATACCTTCGATAGCTGCCTGGAGAAGGTCTTCCTCGCTTTTTTCTCCTATTGAATTGCCCGAAATTAGATTCAGGGCTTCCTCAACAGCTTCAATATCTGCATCTTCGGTAACATCAAATACATTATCATTTAAAATATTCCCGTTATATGATTCACCGGTGATACTTTCCTTAAAGGGTTCTAAAAAATCCCTGAAAAAATCAAAACTAACACCGGTCAGTACTCCGGCAGAAAATGTAATTATAATCACGACAACCGAGATTACAGCTATCAAAATATTTTTTTTCATCCAGATATCACCCTGTAAATTATTCCAATTTTTAAATTATTATGCCAGATAAGCACGCGGGTTCTGGGCAACACCATTTATTCTTACTTCAAAATGAAGATGAGGACCCGTACTCCAGCCGGTGGAACCTACCAGCCCTATTACCTGCCCTCTTTCTACCATCTGGCCAACGGCAACATTAATACTCGAAAGATGAGCATACCAGGTGGCAAAACCTCCTCCGTGATAAACCATAATAGAATAACCATATCCACCAAAGTAACCTGCCTGTACTATCTGGCCTCCATCCGCTGCCTTTACAAGAGTACCGGTAGGAGCTGCAATGTCTATACCGGAATGGAACCTTAAAACTCCAAATATGGGGTGAATCCTGTTGCCATATTCAGACGTTACCCTGCCTGCAACGGGCCACATCAATTTGCCGGAGGGAGAAGATCCGTATCTATAGCTCTCAAGGATTCTTTTAACCTCAGCTTCCTTAATCTCAAGTTCCTTCTCCATTGCAACAAGGGCATTCCTGTTGGCAATTGTTGATGAAAGCAGGTTTTCCTTCTCATCATGCAAATCCTGAACTTCATTTGCCTTCTGCTCCGCTTTCGTAACCAGCTTTTCAACTCTGTCCTGATATTCCTCCTGTTGCTCCCTCAAATCAATTATTGACTTTTTTATTCCTATAGTTGCATCTCTTTTCTCCTTTATCGAAAGAACAATATCCGTATCCTGTTCGGCAAAAAGGTTCATCAGCTTCAATTTGGACATAAAGTCCAGAAAACCTTCAGCATTAAGTAATACTTCGAGGATATTACCCTTTCCATTCTTATAAATGGTCGCAACCCTTTCATTTAAAATCCTTACCTTCTCTGCCAGTTCATCTTCTATCCTATTTAATTCTTCTTGTTTTAAAATCATCTCTATTGTGGTCTTATCAACCTCGCTTTTCGCATGTGCAAGCTCGCCATTAAGATCATCCAGCTCCGAAAGCGCCCCTAGCAGTTCCCCCTCTACTTTTTCTAACTCACTTCTATACTGCGTTACCGATTTGTTTACCTCTTTAATTTTTTCCTGGGTCTCTTTTCTTTCTTCCTGATATTGTTCTAACTGTTCCTCGAGTGTCTGGGCAGAAATGGATTCTGGCATGGAAGTAGATAGAATGAAAAAGCCGGAGAGTGTCAATATTATTATTACGAATATTGCTATAATGTTTTTACTTTTAATCATCATTACATTTGATTTTTATTGTAATTATTTTAATACTAATTATTAAAAATTAAAAATACCCGGATTTTGAAGAACATCAGGCAGTAACGTATCTTCTCAAAGCAATTCCGCTGCTTACAATCCCGATAAGTCCACCCAGAACAAATATCCCTATATATACGTAAAATATAACATTCCCGCTGCCGATTATAGCCAGGTCTTTAATGCGCATGGTATCCGCAATTATTACTTCTCCCTTTGCCAGGAGGAAAGTATTGATAAAGTATAAAAGTATAATAGATATCACGCTTCCTGAAAAACCTTCGAAAAATCCCTCAAAAAGAAATGGTATTCTTACAAACCAGTTAGTTGCTCCTACAAGTTTCATAACCTCTATCTCTTTCCTGCGGGCATAAATAGAGAGTCTTATGGTGTTAAATATCAGAACGATAGCTGCAAGCAGAAGAACCATAATTATAAGAAATGCTATAGTACCGATAATTGCAGTAATAGAAAAAAGTTTATCAACCCATTCTTTCCCGTATATTACATCATTGACCCCTTCTATAAAATTTCCATCTTTATCACGAAAACGCAGCGCTACCTGGTCAACTTTTTCAGGGCTTTTTAACGTTACCTCAAAAGATGCCGGCAGTGGATTGCCTTCTATCTCTTTAAGAATATCGCTTCCCTCATTTTGTTTCCTGAACCTCTCTAGCGCCTGGTCTTTTGACACATAATTTACAGAATCGGTCTCTTCCCAGCTTAATATCTCCTCCTGTACAAAATTTTTTAAATCTTCAGAAATATCGTCCTCAAGATATACAGCCAGCTCAACCTCACTTTCAACAGACTTTATAATACTCTGGATATCATAAACAACCAGCATAAAAAATCCCACTATAAATAAAGTAATAGCCACAGTAGTAATAGCAGTAAATCCCATAAAGAAGTTTCTTCTGAGACTGATAAATGTTTCGCTAAAGAAATATTTTGGTTTTACCATCAGTCTCCGTATACACCTCTCTTCTGGTCTCTTATTATCTCCCCTTCCTCAAGTTCTACAACTCTTCTTCTCATTGAATTAACTATGTTCCTGTCATGTGTCGCCATAAGTACCGTGGTGCCAATGAGATTTATCCTGGACAGGATTTTCATAATACCATCAGAAGTCGCAGGGTCAAGATTTCCTGTCGGCTCGTCCGCAAGAAGTATTGGAGGTCTGTTAACAAAAGCTCTGGCAATTGAAATCCTCTGCTGCTCTCCTGCTGATAGCTGATGGGGATATGAATTTAATTTATTATATAAACCTACCAGTTTTAAAACCTGTGGAACCTGTATTCTTATCTCGTAATCTGGCCTCCCTATAACCTCAAGCGCAAATGCCACGTTTTCAAAAATAGTTCTATCCGGAAGAAGCTTGAAATCCTGAAAAACGCACCCGACATTTCTTCTTAGCTGCGGTACCCTGCCGGGCTTGAGATTGCATATATTCTTTTCCGCAACAAATATGCTGCCACTACTTTCGTTAATCTCTTTTATAATCAACTTTATAAAAGTAGATTTACCGGAACCGCTTGGGCCCACCAGAAAAACGAATTCACCTTTTTCAATGACCAGATTGATATTTTTTAGTGCAACTGTATTATCATCATATACCTTACTTACATTTTTAAACTCAATCATACTCAATTGAAAATTCCTCTTAAAATCCCTGATTTTTAATAATAGAGAGTTTACGCTTTGTATAACTTTTTTTCAAGAAACCCTCTAATCAATAAATCTATATCACCATCCAGCACCGATTGTACATTTCCAATCTCGATTCCAGTCCTGTGGTCCTTAATTAGCTGGTAGGGCTGAAGGACATAACTCCTAATTTGACTGCCCCAGCCAATATCTTTTTTTTCTCCTCTTACTTCATCAATTTTTTTTATACTTTTTTCTCTCTCAATCTCAAATAGCTTTGATTTTAAAATCTGAATGGCAGTCTGCTTGTTAAGCATCTGGGACCTTTCATTCTGACACTGTACCACTACATTTGTTGGTAAATGTGTAATTCTTACAGCTGAATCCGTGACATTAACATGCTGACCGCCTGCGCTACTTGATTTAAAAGTTTCTATTTTTAAATCTTCCTTGTTCAGTTTTAAATCAACGTCCTGATTTAATAAAGGAATAACATCCACGGAAGCAAAAGAAGTATGTCTCCTCTTTGATGAATCAAAGGGTGAAATTCTAACCAGCCTGTGAATTCCTTTCTCCGACTTGAGAAGCCCATAAGCATTCTTACCTGTAACCGTAAATGTCACGTTTTTCAATCCTGCTTCTTCCCCCGTCTGGTAATCATTAATGCTATGGGAAAATCCTTTTTTCTCTATCCAGCGTTTATACATACGGAACAGCATTTCCGCCCAATCCTGTGACTCCGTACCCCCTGCTCCAGGATGGATTGTCAAAACCGCAGGATACGAGTCGTATTCATCGTTTAAGACCAGGTTTTCTTCCAGCTCAACCACTAAATTCTCTATATCGGCTAAATTCCCCTCCAATTCTTCCTTAAGGCTTTTATCTTCCTCATCCTTAAGAATCTCGAGTCCAAGCTCCGCATCCCCTATTTTTTCTTCAAGTTTCTTAATTTTACTTATTACATCCTTGAGTTCACTAATTTTACGGGTTATTGCCTGGGCTTTTTCATGGTCATCCCAGAATCCTTCTGACAGAACTTCTTTTTCAAGTTCCTTTAACCTATCGCTTTTTTTATCTACTTCAAAGACAGCCCTTTAGAAAAACTATCTTTTCGAGTAACTTATCTAATTTAATTCTATCGTCATCTATCATTAAAACCTCCAGTTTACCTTTACTAAAAAACAATTTACCTTTTCGTCTAATGCAATATATATTCACCGGTGGAATGACGCTAATTTTTAATGACAATCATTAGCTGCCACATTAATAATTTATATTATGTCAGATACCTGCCGCAACAATTTTTATATTTCTTTCCGCTTCCACACGGGCACGGGTCATTACGTCCAATCTTTTTTTTGGCAGCAGTTCCCGACTGCATCGTATTAACACCGGATTTTGGCGGTCCGCTCTCATTTATATTAATTGCTCCCTGGCTCTTCGCAATTCCCTGTTTTTCCTGCTCTTCTTTAGAAAGTATCCTCACATTATATAATAATCTTACCGTATCAAATTTTATCTCTTCTATAAGCCCCCTGAATAATTCGAATGCTTCCTTTTTAAATTCAACAAGAGGGTCCCTCTGGCCAATAGCCCTCAATCCGATACCTTCCTTCAGGTAATCCATCTCCAGAAGATGCCCTCTCCACATATTATCAATAACATTAAGGCTTACTATTTTCTCCAGCTTTCTCATAACCTCTGGAGTAAAGTTATTTTCTCTTTCCCCATAAATCTCCAGAGCCTTCTCCAGTAGATTTTCTTTTAGAGTTCTGGAATTCCATTTATAATCACTTATTTTATCCCTGTTTATGACCTCGCCCACTATATCTCTCGAAAATAAAGGAACCATATAATTGGAAAGAGCATCAAGATTCCAGCTCTCAGGATAATCTGAGGGATTTATATGAATATCAACACTTTTTTCTATTACATCCTTAACCATTTCAAGCGATACTTCTTTCAGGTTATCGTTTTCAAGAATATTTTTTCTCCTGGCATAAATTATTTCCCTCTGTTTATTCATAACATCATCATATTCAAGCACATGCTTTCTTATTTCAAAATTCCTTGCCTCTACCTGCCTCTGGGCATTCTCAATTGCCCTGCTTATCACATTGTTCTGAATAGGTAAATCATCCGGGAAATTAAGAACATCCATTACCTTATAGATTCTCTCAGAACCAAATAACCTCATCAGGTCATCCCCTGTACTTAAATAAAACTGACTTGAGCCAATATCTCCCTGGCGGCCGCTTCTACCTCTGAGCTGATTATCGATTCTCCTGCTTTCATGCCTTTCGGTTCCGAGGACGTGCAGCCCACCAAGATTCACCACTCCCTCGCCAAGAACTATATCTGTACCTCTTCCTGCCATATTCGTAGCTATAGTAACTGCTTTTCTCTGCCCTGCTTTAGCAATAATCTCTGCTTCTTTCTCATGATATCTTGCATTTAAGACCTCGTGGGGTATTCCTCTTCTTTTTAACATGCCGCTTAATCTCTCGGATTTTTCAATGGATATGGTGCCCACCAGAACAGGCTGCCCTCTTTCATATCTTGATGCTATATCCTCTACTGCCTTATTAAATTTAATTTCTTCAGTTTTATAAATTAAATCAGGAAGGTCTTTTCTTATCATTGGCATATTTGTAGGTATTACCATTGTCTCAAGATTGTAGATATGCCTGAACTCTTCAGCCTCCGTCAGCGCCGTACCTGTCATACCCGCCAGCTTCTTATACAATCTGAAATAATTTTGTATAGTGATGGTTGCAAGAGTCTGGTTCTCATCTCTTATTCTTACTCTTTCCTTTGCCTCTATCGCCTGGTGCAGCCCCTCACTGTATCTTCTACCGGGCAATATCCTGCCCGTAAATTCGTCAACAATAAAAACCTGGCCATCTTTTATCATGTAGTCCACATCCCTTTTAAAAAGATGATAGGCTTTAAGAGACTGGTTTAATGCATGTATGTATAGAAAATTTGAAGGACTGTAAAGGTTTTCGATATTAAGCATCCTCTCTATTTTTTCCACGCCTTTTTCCGTAACCGCTGCTGTTTTTGCTTTTTCGTCAATTTCAAAGTCCTCATCCATCTTAAGCTGCGGTACTATATAAGCAAATTTTTTGTAAATTTCTGTGGTTCCATAAGCAACCCCGGAAATTATAAGCGGAGTTCTTGCCTCATCTATTAAGATGCTGTCGACTTCATCGACAATAGCATACCAGTGTCCGTCCTGTACCATGTCTTCTTTTCTCATTACCATGTTATCTCTAAGGTAATCAAATCCAAACTCGCTATTTGTTCCATATACAACATCAGACCGGTAATGCTGTTTTTTTTCAGAAGTCTGCATGCCGTGCTGGATAAGCCCAACTTTTAGCCCCAGGAATTTGTAAATGGTACCCATCCACTCACTATCTCTTCTGGCAAGGTAATCGTTTACTGTTACCAGATGAGTGGCTTTCTCCGTAAAGGAGTTCAGGTATACAGGAAGAGTTGCTACAAGGGTCTTTCCTTCACCTGTCTTCATTTCGGCAATCTTTCCTTCAAAAAGAGCTATCCCTCCCATTATCTGAACATCAAAATGCCTCATATTGAGAACTCTTTTTGCTACTTCTCTAACCACTGCAAAGGCTTCGGGCAATAAATCCTCGCTCTTTTCACCATTTTTATACCTCTGCTTGAATTCCAGTGTCTTCGCTGCAAGTTCATTATCGGTAAGCAAACTCATTTCTTTTTCAAAACTATTTACCGCACTTATTATCTCAGTATATTTTTTTACTCTCTTGCCCTCTCCAAATTTAAGCATATTGCCAATTTTTTCGAACATAACTGTCACCTTCTATAAAACCACACTATCAAACCGATTAATTATATTAATATCATATATAAGGTTCTATCAAACCATAATTCTTATCTTTCCTGCGATATACAACTGCTGTCCTCTCAGTTTCTGAGTTAATAAAAACAAAAAAATCATGTCCCAGCATCTCCATCTGTAATACTGCCTCTTCGGGAGGTATCGGCTTTAAAGCAAAAGTTTTTGTTTTTACTATCGATTTTCTTATTTTATCCTCATCATCCGTAACTTTTTGACCTATCCCACCGGTTTCGGCAGCTTCTTTCCTGCTGTTGTTTTTCCTGCCCTTTTCTACCAGCTTTTCCTTGTATTTTTTTACTAATCTCTCCAGTTTACCATTAACCTTATCCACTGCTTCGTAAACATCTCCGCCGGAATCTGTTACTCTTATAACCGAACCGGCAGTAAATACGGTAACTTCAACCAGGTTATTTAAATTTATTCTTGGATTTTTCTCAAATATAAATTTTACTTCCAGTTTTACTACTTTATCCAGAATTTTATTTATCTTACTTCCTATCTTTTTTTCGGCATAACTTTTTATTTTATCATCCAGTTCTATATTTTTGCTTCTAATAATAAAATCCAATGTGTCCCCCTTTTATATATTGCCAATCAATTTAAAAATAAAATTCCCTGCTGCAATAAATATCAATCTATTGCAACCACCTTCCTGGCTATACTTCCCCTCTCGTCTTTATCCAGCTCGAACTCTACTCTCTGTCCTCCTTTTAATACTTTAAAACCTTCCATTTGTATTTCAGAGTAATCCACAAAAACATCATCAGCCTCTTCAATTTCAGGCTTTATAAACCCGAATCCGTTCTCCGGGCTGAACCATTTTACTTTACCTTTTAATTTTAACGGCTTCATTGCGCTCCCCTTGCCAGAGTCAATAAATAAATCTTATCAGCACCGGCTTTCTTCAATACATCGGAAATCTCCATCAATGTGCTTCCTGTTGTCCATACATCATCTACCAGAAGTATATTCTTACCGTAATAAAGAAGGCAATCCCTGACCTTAAAAGCCTGCTTAACATTGCTTTTCCTCTGTATATAACTTAAGCTCTGCTGTTTAAGAATACTCTTAATTCTTATTATATTACCAGCAAATGGAATTTTAATTAACCTTGAAAATGATTCACATAAAATTTCCATATGCTTCCCTGGAACTGTCTCTATATAATCAATCTTTTCAGATTCATAATTTTTTATATAAGTTTTTGCCAGAAATTTACTAATAATTTCTTTAAGATCATATATTTTATTGTATTTGTATTTTTTTATTATCTTTTTTATTCCCCCTCTGTAGATAGCAAAACTCCTGTGCATGAAAAAATTAAAGTCCTCTTTTTTACATAAATTACATCTCAGTCTATTTGATTCACTCTCGTTTAATTTATCCCCGGGCAATGGTCTGCCGCAATAACTGCATATATTATCTTTTATTTCTTCAATCTTTGACAGGCATTCGCCACACAGGAAATCAGGAGCAACCTTCCCGCACACAGCACATAGCGGTGGAGTAATAATATCTTTAAAAATATCCAGTAAATTTCTGCTAAACTTATTCGGAATTTTCTCTATCAATATCAATTATCTCATTTGACATGATTTTTACACTCGGATGAATTTTTATCCCATCCTTTATTACAGTCCTCGAGCCTATAACAGCTTTCTCAAGAACTGAAGCCTTGTCTTTTATCTTCGCATCATACCCTATAATGGCACCTATCAAAGAAGCATCTTTCCCTATATAACCGCTACCCCATTTTATACCTCTGTATAGTACCGCTCTTTCATCTACTACCGTATTACTTCCAAGAATTATGGGTCCAAAAAGCCTGGAATCTCTTTTTATTGTACAGTTATCGCCTATGCATACCGGAGGAATTATTACTACTCCCTCTTCTATCTTGCAATTTTTTCCTATCCATACACCCTCCTTTATTTTATCACCGGGGATACTTACATCAACTTTTCCTTCAAGAGCATCAAAATTACCCTGCTGATACTCATCCAGGCTTCCAACATCGTTCCAGTATTGATTATGATGATAACCGTAATATTTAACATCTTTTTTTAAAAGATCTGGAAATACATTTTTACCAAAATCACAAAAATTGCCTCTCGGAGGCATAAAATTAAATATATCCGGTTCAAAAAAATATATTCCACTGTTTGCCAGATTTGACATAGCTTCCCCGCTCAAAGGCTTTTCCTGGAATCCCTTTATTCTATTATCCTCATCTATTATTACCACACCATATTGATATGTATTCTCAACTTCAGTTAATATAAGCGTTGCGACACCCGCACTTTTCCTGTGGAACTTTGCTGCCTCTGTTAAATTAATGTCAGTTAGAGCATCCCCGCTTATAACCAGGAATGGTTTATCCTCAAAAAAATCCTCTACATTTTTTACTCCCCCTGCAGTGCCGAGAAGCTCTTCTTCGTAGGAATAAACTATTTTTACCCCCCATTTTGAACCATCGCCAAAATAATTTCTTATTTCATCCGGATACCAGTGAAGATTACAGACGATATCTGTAAAATTATGCCTGGCAAGAAGTCTGACAATATGTTCCATTACGGGTCTGTTAACTATCGGAGCCATTGGCTTTGATATAAGGTCCGTAAGCGGTCTCAACCTTGTTCCGAGACCTGCAGCCAGTATCATAGCTTTATTCTTTTTCATAGATTAAACTCCGCTTTCAATATTAAAATTTTTATTTCTAAATATTCTAACAAATTTATCTCTAAAAGGTGGATATATTACACCTTCTTCAGTAATTATAGCAGTTATATTACCTGCAGGTGTAACATCAAAAGCAGGATTCTTTACCGGCATATATTCAGGTATTATATTAATCCCTGAAATTGTACGCACTTCCTTTTCATCCCTGTACTCTATAGGAATATCACTCCCGGTTCTCATATTTAAATCCACAGTTGAGATTGGAGCTGCAATATAAAAGGGTATATTGTAAAAATGTGCAAGAACGGATAAGCTCAGGGTACCTATCTTATTTGCAGTATCCCCATTTAGTGCAATCCTGTCCGCGCCAACTATTACTGCGTCAACCTCTCCTTTTGCCATAAAATACCCCGCCATGTTATCGGATATAACGAAAAAAGGTATTTTTTCCTGATAAAGCTCCCATGAAGTCAACCTTGCTCCCTGCAGAAAAGGCCTTGTTTCATCCACTATCACATTAGCAAGCCTCCCTTCCCTATTAAGGCTCTTTATTACACCAAGCGCAGTGCCATAACCTGATGTAGCAAGTGCCCCGGCATTACAATGTGTAAGAATTTTAATTTTTTTGCCTGTCTCTTTGAAAACTTCTTTACCATTCTGGCTGATTTCAAGATTAATCTCAAGGTCCTGCTTTTCAATTTTCATGGCTTCTTCAGCTAACCTTTCCTTAATTTCACCAACCTCACATCCAGTACATCCGGATATTACATTTTTCATCCTGTCAAGAGCCCAGAAAAGGTTTATAGCTGTAGGCCTGGTCTCTGCAAGCATTTTTATATTTCCATCCATATAAATTTTAAAATTTTCTTTGATTTTACCTTTATACTTTAATGCCGCGAGAACGACACCATAAGCAGCGGCAACGCCTATTGCAGGAGCTCCCCTTACAACCATATCCTTTATCGCCTTTGCCAGGCTACCTGCTGTCCGGCAATATACATATACTTCTTTAAAGGGGAGTTTCCTCTGGTCCACTAACTTCAGTGCATTATTCTCCCATCTAAGAGTTCTTACTTTGCTATATAGCCCGCTATTAAAGATTACGTCCCTATCTCCCATGAGCTGAGATATTCCTCCTGTTCCCTGGTTAACCTGTCTATTTTAACCCCCATGCTTTTAAGTTTCAGCTCTGCTATCTTCTTATCAATTTCTTCAGGAACCGTGTAAACTTTTTTTGAAAGCTTTTTACTGTTTTCTATAATATATTTCGCACTTAAAGCCTGATTTGCAAAACTCATATCCATAACACTTGCCGGATGGCCTTCGGCGGCACTGAGATTTACCAGCCTGCCTTCTGCAAGTATGTATATTCTCCTGCCATCCTTCATCAAATACTCCTCTACAAAAGGTCTTACCTTCCTTTTTGATTTACTGTTTGCTTTTAAATATTTCAGGTCAATCTCAACGTCAAAATGCCCTGAATTGCCTAAAATCGCGTTATCCTTACAGTTGTCTATAATCACCCTGCCTATAACATTCTTATCTCCTGCTACAGACAGGAAAATATCCCCTACTTTCGCCGCTTCAGCAGAGCTCATAACATCAAAACCATCCAATTTTGCTTCCAGTGCTCTTAGAGGGTCCACCTCAAGCACTATAACCGATGCTCCCATACCTCTTGCTCTCACAGCTACGCCTCTTCCACACCAGCCATAACCTGCTACCACGAATTTCTTTCCTGCAAGCAATATATTGGTCGCCCTCAGGATTCCATCAATCGTGCTCTGGCCGGTTCCATAACGATTGTCAAAAAAATGTTTTGTCTTTGCGTCATTAACTGCAATTATAGGGTAGTAAAGAACTCCCTTCTTCTCCATACTCTTAAGTCTTATTACACCGGTAGTAGTTTCTTCCGTACCTCCGGAGACATCTTCCAGGAGCTCCTTTCTACTGCTATGAATCGTGGAGATTAAATCTGCTCCATCATCCATTGTAACCTTTGGCCCGGTGTCAAGAACCCTGTTTATATGCCCATAATATGTTTTATTATCTTCGCCTTTTATTGCAAATACTTTTATACCAAAATCCTTCACAAGCGAGGCTGCGACATCGTCCTGTGTGCTCAGTGGATTTGAAGCACATAAAGCAACTTTAGCACCCCCTGCTTTTAAAGTAATCATAAGATTCGCAGTTTCAGCAGTAACATGAAGACATGCTCCTATGTTTAAATTCTTAAGAGGCTTTCTCTTTAAAAAATCTTCCCTTATGCCTCTTAATACCGGCATCTCAATTGCGCTCCACTCTATTTTATCCTTACCATTCCGTGCTAAATCAACATCTTTTACATCAAATTCCATTAAAACTTCCCTTCCCAGGCTTTCCTGCCTTCCTAATTTTTCTTAATTTATTTTTTATCTAACTTTTTGAGTTCAGCTTTCAATGACTCTATTTTATCAACCGGACCGGGATTAATCTCATAAAGAAGTGCAAGATAGACACTGGCTGTATCCCCCAGGTACATAGCTGACAATGCCTTTGCTAATTTTGATTTTCCCTCTACCGGTATTTCAATTATTTTACTGATATTCTGACCTATCAACTTTAAAGTAATCTCTATGCGGGTCTTTATCCTGACCCATTCTTCATTATCTCTAAAAACCAGTATAACAAATTTACCTGTGGTTTCTTTTAACCTCTCCCAGCCTACAGTTTCATTATGGTTTAACTCAGGAAACTCATTAAACCAGGAGGGGGTCTTTGAATTCTCATTCAGCTCGCATTTAAATCTGTAAGCTACTGCGCTTAATATACCTTCCGTCCCGTATACGATAGGAAGATAATCAGAAATTTCCAGAGCAAGCTTCTTGGCAGGATTCTTACCGGTTTCGATTTCTCTTCTATAAAGCCCTGCTTTCTCCCTTATAAGGCTTAGAGATTCATCTATATCATCTAAAGATATGCTTATTATATTTAAACGAGCCATTATAAGATATGCGGGAAAAAATATATATCCAATTGCCCCTCTGGGCTGCATCCCTGAAGGTATTTTTATTATAGTTTTATCATTAACTATTGCAAACTTCTCAAGTTCGCCACCCGAGCATACAACAATAATCTCACATTCCCTCTCTAATGCCTGCTTTGTAGCAGAAATCGTCTCTTCGGTATTTCCGGAGTAACTTATAGAAATAACCAGCCACCCTTTTTTTATAAATGAAGGCAGTTTGTAGCCTTTAACGATTTCAACAGGTATGTCAATATCATCATTTACCAGTTCTTTAATAATATCTCCTGCAAACCCGGAGCCCCCCATGCCAAGGAAAGCTACGCCATTATATTTACCGCCGCTTACTTTTCCGATATCAGCAGATTCCGCAATTTCTTTTGCTTTTAATAATTGCTGATAGAACATTTCTTCAGCCTCAAGTATTTTTTCACTGTCGATTTCTCTTATTTTTACCGGGTTATCTAAAATATTCACAAAATCCACCTTTCCATTAATAATGCATGCTCTTATTTTAAAATTACTTTACTTACCGGGCTACGCTGCTAATTATCTTTTCTCCAATCCCCTGAAGATAATTTGTTTTCTCTTCGCTCTCACCTTCTGCATACACTCTTACAACGGATTCTGTTCCAGAAGGTCTTATCATAAGCCAGCTGCCATCCTCAATTATATATTTATATCCATCCAGAGTTACGACTTCTTTAACTCCCTCTTTTTTCAATATATCAGGGATTCCTTTGGCCATTATATATTTTAGTCTCTCCTTCTGCTCAATATTAGTTTTATAGTCAATTCTGCTGAACTCGAAATAACCAAATTCATTATAAATCTCATCAAGAATCTGATTTACGCTCATATCCAGATTGCGTATTATCTCAAGAAGCCTTAGCCCCATCAGCATACCATCCCTTTCAGGTATGCTTCCTCCTGCCCACAGGCCGCCACTTTCTTCTCCGCCCATAACAACCCCGCCTTTTATTATCTCTTCTACTATGTACTTAAAACCAACAGGGGTGGTTACGAGGTCCAGATTATACTTTTTGCATATTTTATCTATCGTAGAAGTAAGATTTACAGATTTTACCACTCTACCCTTAACTTTCTTTACACGGGCCAGATACCATAAAAATATAGAATAAAGATGATGTGAACTAATATAATTACCGCCTTCTCCAAGAGCTGCGATTCTATCGCCATCACCATCAAGACATATGGCTAACTTATAATTCTTATTCTTTACAACCTCCCGTGCCTCGTTAAGATTATCTCCTATGGGCTCAGGGTTTATTCCTCCAAAACCAGGATTCAGGATTGAATGTATCTCTTCAATTTTAACACTGCTAATTGAACCCAGTATATCGCTGAATATACCCCGGGCTGCCCCATACATCGGCTCCAGCAAGAGATTAAAGTCGAAGTCTTTTATAACATCGGTATCTACCTGAGATAAAATATTTTCCCTGTAGTCCGAGAGAAAATCAAATCCTTTTATGTCAGTATTACTTTTGCTCTCGGAGTTTAAAAATCTTTCATACTGCTTAACGTTACCTATAACATCATTTAGCTCTACTTCGATTTCCTTTATTATATCCATCGTTGCCGAGCTGCCAAAAAACCCTTTTATTTTATAACCATTGTAGTAATAAGGATTGTGGCTCGCAGTTATCATAATACCGAGATCGGCCTTTCTTTTGACTACGGCATAAGACAATACAGGAGTCGGTATAATTCTTTCCGAGTAATATGTCTGGATATTATTGAGAGTAAAAATAACCGCTGCCGCTCTCGCGAATTTTGCTGAAAGAAACCTGGTATCATAACCTATCGCCACCACCGGTTTTCTGCTCCCACCGTACTTTTTATTAAGATAGTTACTTACTGCCTGGGAAACGATTTCTACTCCCCGGAAAGTGTAATCATCCGCTATTATGCCCCTCCAGCCGTCTGTACCGAATTTTATAATAATTTCCTCCATAATTTTTATCCCCTGTTAACTAAAATTAATTATCAAACTAACTCTTTTAAATTATTATAATCATGTTCCACCATAATTTTAACCAGCTGCTCGAAGCCCGTCTTCTGCTTCCATCCAAGTTCCTTCCTTGCTTTAGTTGAATCAGCTACCAGTATATCCACATCTGCAGGGCGGATGAATCTCTCATCGACTTTTACATACTTCTCCCAGTCCAGGTCAAGACATTTAAAAGAAAGCTCGGCCCACTCTTTTACTGAATGAGTCTCACCTGTTCCTACAACATAGTCTCCGGGTTTATCCTTCTGAAGCATGAGCCACATTGCCTCGATATAGTCTCTGGCAAAACCCCAGTCTCTTTTAGCATCCAGATTCCCGAGCATTAGTTCTTTTGCCAGTCCTAATTTTATCATTGCTGCCCCATAGGATATCTTCCTTGTAACAAATTCAAGACCGCGCCTGGGTGATTCATGATTAAAAAGTATACCACTGCAGGCAAACATATCATAACTCTCCCTGTAATTGACGGTCATGTAATGACCGTAAACCTTGGCTACCCCATAAGGGCTGCGGGGGTAAAAAGGAGTTTTCTCGCTCTGGGGTACTTCAATCGCTTTGCCAAACATCTCTGAACTTGATGCCTGGTAAAATTTTATCTTTCTGTTCAGGTGCCTGATTGCTTCCAGCATTCGCGTAACACCCAGACCTGTAAATTCACCCGTCAAAACCGGCTGCTTCCAGGATGTCGGCACAAATGACATTGCGGCAAGATTATAAATCTCATCAGGCTGAGATTCCTTTATTGCATCAATTATAGATAACTGGTCGAGAAGGTCAGATTGTACAAACTTTATATTGTCTTTTATATGGTTTATTCTTTCAAGATTTTCTACCGATGAACGTCTCAACATGCCATAAACTTCATATCCCTTATCCAGCAGAAACTCGGCAAGATAAGAACCGTCCTGCCCTGTAATTCCCGTAATAAGTGCTTTTACCATTATGTCTCCTCCCAATTCTTAGAAAAATTTAACTCGCTAACTTTATCAGTCAGATTATTATACATCTTAAAAAGTAATCTGACTTTCTTCGATAACAGAATTTATGTTAACCTTAATTCCATTTTCCAGCATATTATTACTTTTTATGATGCTATTGTCTCCTACAACGGAATAGTCTTTAACAATCACATTATTTCCGATACTGACATTATTTGAAATTATTGCCTTTTCTATGTAACTCTGCCCATCAATTTTGCAATTATTAAAAATTACACTCTCTGATATCTCTGCTTCTGCTGACAAAGAGCAATCATTTCCGATTACAGTCAGGGGCATTATTTTAGCATCTTTTTCTATCTTTGTTCTTTCGCCAATAACTACAGGCCCAGATATAAAATTACTTTTAGAATATTCCGAATCTTTACCTATATATATATTTTCCATTACTTCCTTATAAGGGAATCTGAAACTAACTTTCTTAAGTAAAACATCCCAGTTAGCCATTAAATATTTTCGAGGAGTCCCTACATCTATCCAGTAGGAACTGGATTCATAACCAAATATTCTATAACCCTTTTCCAGAACATCAGGAAAAAGCTGCCTCTCAAATGAATATCTCTTTCCTTCCGGCACCATCTTCATCACATGAGGCTCTATGATATATACACCGGCATTAATTAAATCAGTTATAATTTCATCCTGTCCCGGTTTTTCCAGGAATTTTAATACCCTGCCCTCAACATCAACAGGCACAAGGCCATAAGCTGTTGGGTCCTCTACAGAAGTCAATGATATTGTAATATCCGCTTTTTTTCCATTATGGAAAGCAATCATTTCGGTTAAATTAATGGAAGACAGTATGTCACCATTAAACACCATAAAACTATCGCTACCCAGGTATTTCTCCACATTCTTTACTCCACCACAGGTATCAAGAGGTACTTTCTCCTCAACAAATTTTATATTAAGACCAAATCTTTCGCCATCTCCAAAATAATTTTTAAAAACCTCTGACATATAGCCAGCGGAAAAAATTATATCCTTTATGCCATGAGATTTAATCCATAAAACGAAATTTTCCATAAAAGGCATCCCTGCAAGGGGTAGCATGGGTTTAGGGTTTAGAAAAGTAACAGGGCGCAATCTTGTTCCTTCGCCGCCCACCAGTATCACTGCCTTCAATTTAGCTCCTTTCAAATTATATTCCGCTCACAGATTAAATTTCTTTCTCCAGTAGCAGAGCTCGTCCTTAAGCGATTCCTTAATTGAATAATCAGGTACCCAGCCGGTATGAGCTATTAACTTGCTATTATCACCGTATATTATACTGACATCAATAGCACGGAACCTGGTTCTGTCAATTTCCACTTTGATATCTTTTACTTTACTCATTGATATGAGTATTTCAAGAAGGTCTGATATTTTTGTTTTCTCTCCCGAACAGACATTGTAAACCTCTCCAGAGGTTCCTCTATTCATAATATAATAATACGCTTTTACGGCATCTCTTACATCAAGAAAATCCCTGCAAACTTCAATGTTGCCAACTCTTATTACAGGAGGTTTCTCACCCTTTTCAATCAGGGCTATCTGCCTTGCAAAGTCTGATGCAACGAATCTCTCCGATTGGGCGGGACCGATATGGTTAAATGACCTGGTGATAAATATCGGTATTCCATATGCCTTATAATAAACGGAAGAAAAAAAATCAAGTGCTGATTTACTTATAGCATATGGATTACGTGGGTTGATTCTGTAATCCTCATCGATTGCTCTATCTGCTGCTTCAGGTTCTCCATATTCTTCAGCAGTGCATACCATAATTACCCTGGATTCGGGACAGACAGACCTTATGCCTTCCAGAATATTTATTCCTCCAAAAACATTAACTTTAAAAGTTTCAACAGGTTTCTCCCACGAATAGCTAACAGAACTCTGGGCTGCCAGATGGTAAACCTGGTCAGGCTTCACTTTTTTTATAACATCAAAAACCCTATCCCTATCGGTCAGGTCAGCTTCCATAAACTCGATTTTCTTAAAAGCATCTCCTTCAAAATCTGAATTGTCTAAATTCCTCTCAATACCTATTATCCTGGAATCTTCCTCTTTTATAAGATACGAAACAAGGTGCCTTCCAACAAATCCGCCAATTCCTGTTATAAGGACTTTCAATAATTTATCCTCCAGAGTTTATTTAAAATTAGTGATTATTTTAATATAAAAAATTAAATTTAAGAAACCCAAAATAAATTAAAAATTTAATATTAATTTAAAATTACTGATTCTTACCGGGGAATAGACTTTTTATAACGGCAAATAATAATCTCAGGCCAAGAATCACAACCAGCACAGGTATTAGCATAATCTTTATGCTCTTCCTGTAATTCTTCCAGAAAAAATAAAAAACACTTCTCTGCATTCTGAAGCTCGAAACTACCTTTCCCTTAAAGCTCCGTCCTGCACTCCCGGCAATATGATGCATCACAACAGCATCAGGAAAGTAAAAAACCGACCAGTTTTTCTGATACATCCTATAGCAGATGTCCACATCTTCAACATACATAAAATATCTTTCATCAAGAAGTCCTGTATCATTTAGAGCTCTTTTTCTTATAATCATGCATGAGCCCGATACCCAGTCTACTTTTAGAGGTCTATCCCTTCGTATTCCGGCAAGTTTGTATTTCTTTGAAAATGGGTTATCGGGGAATATATCCCCCAGCAGAGTATGTGCCGCTGCATTTAACAGTGATGGAAATCTCCTGCATGATAGCTGTATGCTACCGTCGCTGTTTATTATTTTTGGTCCAGCAATCCCCACTTCAGGATTTTCTTCCATAAATTCAACCATCTTATCCAGCGATTTCTCATAAACCTCACAGTCGCTGTTTAAAAGAACTATATATTCTGAATAAGACTCTTTTATCACTTTATTGTTAGCTGCAGCAAATCCAATATTTTCACTATTTTTAATAAGAGATACTTCAGGATAATTCTTTTTCAAAAACTCTGCTGTTCCATCCTCAGAGGCATTGTCCACAACTACGACCCTGTATTTTGAAGAGGGCGGATTTTTAAATATGGACTTGAGACAATCCTTAAGAAAATCCAGACTATTATATGTAACGATACTTATGGTTAGTTCTTTTTCATCTCTATTCTTGACTGTCTGCTGCATTTTTATAACTTTATTTTATTATTTAAACCTTAAAATTTTTAAGTTACTGACATAGTTAATATAAATTTACTACAGTTTACATTATTTTAATATTATATCCAAAAAGAATAAAATAAAGATTCCCTGCCCTGCAATAATTAATTACTTCATAGAAGGAGCTCAAACGAGACGGCACAAAGATGGAGCCCTTAAAACTATTATCAGCATTAAACAAAAATAAAAATAGATAAAACTAATCCCTGCAAAAACAGGCCGTGTGAAAGAAATATTTAAAAAATAACACTAACAGCCAACTTTAATGCGACTTTAATACTTTACTAATATCTGTGGCAAAATCTTCTACTGCCTTTATGCCGTCTCCAAAACTTTCAGCTTCAAGGACAAGGGACAGGATTTTGCTCCCAATTATAATACCATCGCAGTAATCCTTTATCTGGCTGACCTGCTCCCTGTTTGACAGCCCGAAACCCAGTGCCAGGGGCAGTTTCGTTATCCCCCTCATACCCTTTAAAAAATCTATGATTTCAGGATTTACATTGTTCCTTACCCCGGTTACACCTTTTACTGAAATGCAGTATATAAAACCCCTGCTTTTTCTGGCTACAGTCATAAGTCTTTCCCTGCTTGAAGTGAGGGAAGCGAACATTATGTTATCTATATTTGCTTTTTTGAAATATTTATAATACCTGAATTCTTCCAGTGGCAGGTCGGGTACTATGATGCCATTTACTCCGGCTCCTTTAGATTTATCCAGAAACCTCTCCACCCCATAACGGTAAACGGTGTTAAAATAAGTCATAATCACTATGGGTTTGCTGCTTTCCTCCCTTACTCTGGAAAGATATGTAAAAATGATATCTGTATTTATCCCGTTTTCAAGGGCAATTTTTGAAGTTTCCTGGATAACCGGGCCATCAGCCAGGGGGTCCGAAAATGGGATGCCTACTTCTATTATATCCGCTCCGCTTCTATCAAGCGCTTTAAACAAATCAAGAAAGCCCTCCATGCTGGGGAAGCCACAGGTTATAAATGGAATAAAGGCCTTTCCTTTATTCTTCCTCAAACTCTTAAAAACATTTTCTATTACGCTGTCATTATTCATAAACTCACCTTAAAAAATTACGATTCATCAAAGCCGCCCTTATTTTTTTGATTTTTAGCACCCGGCGCTCACTTTACCTTAATATCCTTATCCCCCCGTCCTGATAGATTTACGACTATTATCTTATCCTTACCTACTTTTGGAGCAATCTTTTCAACATAAGCAAGGGCATGGGCACTCTCATAGGCAGGGATTATACCTTCGAGCTCCGAAAGATTTTTAAACGACTTCAGCGCTTCGCTGTCAAGGGCATAATCATACTTTACCATACCTTTCTCTTTAAAATATGCATGCTCCGGACCAACACCCGGATAATCAAGACCTGCCGAAACCGAATAAGCTTCCTCTATCTGGCCATAATTATCCTGTAATATATAGCTGTATGCGCCATGGAAGACACCTCTTTCGCCATAGCTTAATGTCGCCCCGTGTTTTCCGCTTTTTACTCCTTTTCCCCCTGCTTCAACCCCTATAAGTTCCACAGTGCCGGTATCTTTAAGGAATGGATAAAATATCCCTATGGAATTACTCCCTCCACCGACACACGCCACGATATAATCAGGAAGCCTGCCTTCCGCAGCCAGTATCTGTCTCCTTGTTTCTTTGCCAATAACTACCTGAAAATCCCTGACCATGGTGGGATAAGGATGGGGACCTACGACCGAACCCATGACATAAAAAGTATCATCAACTCTTGATACCCAGTAACGGAGAGCTTCATTTACCGCATCCTTCAGCGTCTTGCTCCCTGAAGAAACTTCTATTACTTCGGCGCCCATAAGCTTAATCCGGTACACATTGGATGACTGCCTTTCTATGTCCTTAGTTCCCATAAAGATTTTACATCCCATACCAAAAAGCGCTGCGGAAGCAGCAGTTGCCACACCGTGCTGTCCCGCACCGGTTTCCGCAATTATAAATTTCTTCCCCATTTTCCGCGCAAGAAGAACCTGGCCTATTGTATTGTTAATCTTATGGGCTCCAAGATGGCAAAGGTCCTCACGTTTCAGGTAAATTTTTGCGCCGCCTAATTTCCGGGTAAGTCTTTCTGCGTAATAAAGTGGGGTCGGCCTTCCTGCATAATTCTTTAAATAATAGGAAAGCTCCTTACGGAAATCCCTGTCATTCTTGTATCTGGAATAATTCTTATCAAGCTCCTCCAGTGCACTCATGAGTATTTCAGGAACATACATACCACCAAACTCCCCGAAATATCCACTCCTGTGCTTATAATTTCCATTCCCCCCGGTATTGCCTTTTACCTTTTTTTTAGAATTATTTTTTTCTTTTTCCATAACCATCAAAAATCTTTTCCCTTTTTATCATTGCCTTACAATTTTAATGAATTCTTCTAACTTTACCGGGTCCTTCTTACCCGGGTAAAGTTCCAGCCGGGATGATGCATCCACGCCGAAAGGTCTGACAGAATCTATTGCCTCCCTTATGTTCCCGGGCTCAAGCCCGCCTGACAGGATAACCGGCATCCTGCTGCTGCAATCCCTTGCAACATTCCAGTCGAAAGTTATTCCGGTTCCGCCGTAAACGTCTTTTTTAAAACTGTCAAGAAGTATAAAATCTGCAAAACGCCGGGCGCTTTCTATCTCTCCTTTCATTTCATTATCATATGAAATATTATCGCTAAAATTCCTATCCCTGCTTTTTATCCTCACTGCTTTTATTATTTTTAGCCCCTCTGATTTATCTTTTAGCTCTTTTAAAAAATCACTATCCTCATCTCCTGAAAGCTGGGTATAATCAAGCCCCAGCTTCACTGAATAATTAAGTATATATTCTATTCCTTCATTTACAAATACCCCTACCTTAAAAATTTTACTTTTTTCTTTAGAGAGCGAATCAACTATGGTTTTTGCCTTATCCAGCCCAATCCTCCTTGGGCTATCCGTTGACAGGATAAATCCCATGGCATCCGCTCCAAGGTCCGATACCATCCTTGCATCTTCCAGATTCGTAATTCCACATATCTTTATCCAGACCATATAAAATTTTCTCCTTTTCTATAGAAACCTTTTTGTCCTTAACTTATCATTCTTATATCAGCTTATTTCTTTTAAGCCCGGTTTCCATACCCTTCAATGTTTCTTCCAGACTTCTTCCAGACATAAAATGCTCCCCTATTAAAAAAGTATTTACGCCTTTTGAGAAAAGGTCCGCTATATATTCAGTGTCCCTGACACCGCTCTCGCAGACCAGAGTTTTACCGGAAAAATCCTGCTTTCTATAACCCAGAAATTCATAAATTGCTTTTCCGTCTACTTTCATATTTTTGAGATTGCGGTTATTTACGCCTATAAGCTTTGCTCCGATATCAAGCGCCTTATCGAACTCCCCTATGGTGTGCGCTTCAACCAGCACGTCCAGACCTATACTGGATGCCAGCGTATAAAGCTTTTTTAATTTATTAAAGCCAAGAATTGAGCTTATCAGTAAAATACAATCAGCGCCAATTTCGGCACTCTGGTAAACCTGGGCTTCATTGAAAATAAAGTCTTTCCTTAAAACCGGCAACCCTGTTTTTTGCTTGACTATGGCTATATCCTCAGGATTCCCTTTAAAATATAGCGATTCCGTAAGAACGGAAATTCCGCTGATAAAACTTTTATATCTGTCATAAAGAACCGCCGTTTTTTCAATATCAAGTTTGCTGTTTATAATGCCCCTGGAAGGGGAAGCCCTTTTTATCTCCGCAATGACGTTTACCCTGGCTCTATCAATTTTTTTTATGAAACGTTCCTTTTCCCCTGAAACTTTTATTCCGTTTCCTTCTTTTCTTGAATCCATCCGCTTACGGCTATACCCGGCTCCTTTTACTTTCCCGAGTTTTTCAATCTCTTTCTTTTTTAATAGCAGGATTTCCTTTAAATACTCCAATTCAATCCCCTTTTTATAACTTATACATGCTTCTTTAAAAGCTTATTTATCCTCCGGCTGTCAGGCCGTTTTTCCATTCGTATATTCAATCAAATTGGCCAATTTACCATAGGCGATGCCGCTTTCAATCGAATACTCTGCAAGCTTAAGGCCTTCCCTCAGATCATCCGCTTTACCCCCTGAAACTATTGCTGCAGCAGCATTGATTAAGGCAGAATCCCTTTTAGGTCCTTTCTCTTTCCCTGTAAGGATACCGGTAAGTATTTTCGCATTATCTTTTGCGTCCCCGCCGGCAAGGTCCGAAACCGTTGATTTTTTAAAACCAAACCCGGAAGGGTCAAAAACGAATTTAGAAATTTTCCCATTTTTTAGCTCTGCTACGATACTTTTGCCTGATACAGAGAACTCATCAAGACCTTCCTCGCTACTTACTACATAAGCCCTTTTCACACCAAGATTCTTCAGGGCATCTGCCATTATGTCAATTAATTTCTCATCAAATACTCCCAGGACACGCCCATTTGCAAGCGCCGGATTCGTAATGGGGCCAAGGATATTAAAAACGGTTCTAATACCCATATCCTTTCTCGCCTTTGCAACAAATTTCATAGCCCTGTGAGCTTTTGGCGCAAAAATAAACCCTATACCGATGTCGTCTATGCATGAAGCCACTTCTTCACATTCAAGATTGATATTTACTCCCAGCTCTTCCAGAACATCTGCGCTGCCGCTTCTGCTCGAAACACTTCTGTTGCCATGTTTCGCAATCTGCACTCCTGCACCGGCAGCAATAAATGCAGCAGTTGTGGATATATTAAAAGTAAATAGACCGTCACCTCCGGTCCCACAGGTATCGACAAGGTTCAAGTGCCTGCTTTTCACTTTTACTGCCTTATCCAGCATAGCCCTCGAAAACCCGCTTATCTCAGGGGCTGTCTCTCCTTTCATTTTTAGAGCAGTCAGAAATGAAGCAATCTGGCAATCATTTGCCCCGCCTTCCATTATGAGCATCATTACCCTGTATGCCTGCTCTTCTCTAAGGTCTTTCCCATTTAAAATTATATCCAGGAAATCTTTCATTATTAATCTCCCTACTATTTTTTATATTCTTATTTATTTACATTTTTTTATTTCATTTAAATAAACTGATGGCTCTAAAAATGGCTGCTGCTTTATTTAAAGTCTCATTATATTCATTTTCAGGCTTTGAATCATATACTATGCCGGCACCTGCCTGTATATAGACTATGCCATCTTTCACAACAGCCGTTCTTATGGTTATACAGCTATCAAGATTCCCATCATATCCAAAATATCCCACAGCACCTCCATACGGCCCCCGCCTGTCAGGTTCCAGCTCACTTATAATCTGCATTGCCCTTATTTTGGGAGCTCCCGACAGAGTTCCTGCAGGGAAAACACTTTTAAGAGCATCGTAAATCGAATACCTTTTATCCAGAAGTCCTTCAACCCTTGATACCATGTGCATCACATGGGAATATTTTTCCACACTCATATATTTTTTTACTTTCACACTGTCGTATTCACATACCCTGCCCACATCATTTCTTGCAAGGTCAACCAGCATATTATGTTCTGCTTTTTCTTTCTCATCGCCCAGCAGACTTTTTATCATTGCCCTATCTTCCCTGGAATTCCCGCCCCTTTTTCTGGTACCCGCAATAGGACAGGTTAATATTTTCCTGCCTCTAATTTTAATTAGAGGTTCCGGTGAAGCCCCTGCGATTTTAAGCCCGCCAAAATTAAAATAGTACATATAAGGAGAGGGATTTATCGTCCTTAACCCGCGGTATATGCTAAAAGCATCCGAAAATTTACCGGTATAAAATCTCTGAGATAGAACTATCTGGAAAGCATCTCCTTCTATAATGTGCCTTTTTGCTTTTTCAACTCCCTCAATAAATTTTTCTTTTTTAAAATTAGAATCAAGCTTTAAATTGGTCCTATTGCTATCTATGCCCCTGGAACCAAAGCTGCCCGTAAAATTGTTATCAGCACTTTTTCTAATCTTTTCTTCAAGCTCCTCAATTCTTTCTACCGAAATATCGTAAGCTCTACCGGCATCAATCTTGCTGCCAATTTTAATAGTTGAAATTATTTTTATTCTGTTAAGTAGATGGTCAAAAACAATAACGAGGTCAGTAAGATATAGCATAATTTCAGGAATATCCAGATTTTTTTCTGGTAAAGAAATTTTCTCAAAGTTCCTGACCAGATCATAACTCAGATAACCTGCAGCTCCCCCCACAAAATGTCTGAGTTCCGGATTTTTAAAAAGATGAAAACTTTTTAAAATATTTTCCAGTTCTATAAGTGGATTTTCTGTTTTTACCCTGTAAATTCTTTCACCATTATTAATTAAAGAAAAAACTCCGTCACTGAATTCAATTAAATTATTGCATCCAGCTCCTATAAAGGAATATCTTGATAGATTCTTTGCGCCTTCAATACTTTCAAGCAAAAATCCTTTTCCTTCTGAACCTGTGGCTTTTATAAATAAAGAAGCCGGTGTTTCGGTATCAACAACATATTCTTTATATACTGGAATTAAATTATAATTTTCAGCTTTCGAAATATATTCACTTTTATATGGATAGAACATTTTTATTATGCCTTACTTTTATTTTTATTTATTTTTTAAAACTCATATGCATTTATTAAACCTGACATTTTTTACCATTCCTTAAAAGAATGTAGTATTCTCCCCGGGATATTTTTACCTGGTGAATAAAGTGACTTTTTTAGAATTTTTATTTATATGAAAATGAATTTGTGGATACAGATTAATGGAAACAATTTAAAAAATAAAAACTCCCCCGGCCAGGCTTAAAGGCTTCGCCAGCAGGAATTGTCTTTCAGCCACATAAACATACCTATTAACTTTTTTGTGTGACTAAATTTTATTTTATAAATTCCCATAATCTATAGTTGAAATGCATTTATTAACTTTACCTGTAAAAAGTTTATCTATAATAGCATAATAATATTACAAGTCAACCTGTAAATCATTAAATACCTGACTAAAAAATAATAGCACATAATTATTCTAAAATATGTGCTATTATTGCTGCTATTCCTGGTTATTTTTCTTTATGTATTTTATTTCTTATGATTCTTCTCTTTTTCCGCAGCTTCCAGCATTTTCTTTGCTATTCTTAACTCTGTTTTCCTTCTTGTTTCTTCTGTATAAACTCTGAGCTCTGCTACCAGCCTGTTATATCTGGTAATATATATAGTATCTCCCAGATTCTCGGTTAAATACTTCGTAAGATTGACCCTTAACTCATTTGTATCAATCCTTTTTACATCATCTTCGTAAACCATTTCCCACTCCTTAAAATCATTAACCGGCAAAAAACCAATTATTACCATATTTAAAAATATAAAATTTTTATTATTATCTCATATTTAAATAATTAATTATATAATAATTTTATTAAATTTTATATTTTAGGTTATATTATAAAACAAATTTATAATTATTTAAACACTTTTTTGAAAATTATATTTTTAATCTATTATGATTTATTAATCTATAATACTCTTAAAGATGCCGTAAATATAACCACACATCTTTGAGATATCTATATAGACAAGAAGCAGCGGGATAAAAAGAATCGATAGTAATTTTTCCCTGGCATTAAAATAACAGACTTTTTTATTCTTAAATAACCTGAAAAGCCTCCGGTAAGATTTATATATATAAAACACAAAAAGAGGTAAAAATGCAAACAAAACCCAGCCACTCACATAAGCTGCCAGCAATATAATTAATATAAAAACCAGAAATGCGGTAAACCTTATAATATGCCGGTATGCATACATCTTGCCAGCAGCATCTCCTGTTGCATACCTGAAAAATTGCCTGAATATCTGGACAGGATTTTCTCTCATTACCCAGTAAACAAGTGCATCCGGGTTAAATCTAATCCTGTAACCTTCTTTCCTTATATTAAAATTAAACTTCATATCCTCCCCATAATCCATATTCTCAGGATAGCCTCCAACATCAGACCAGACTTCCTTTCTAAAACTAAGATTTCTGGATGAAGGCATATAGCTGTCGCTCCTTATTTCTTCTTTTAGAGGCATTATGCATGCAGCCAGGCACTTCTGCGTAAAATTGCTGCATAATGGCAAATTAAATCCTCCTACCACATCACACAAAGGGCCACTATAAAGCCTTGAAATTTCAGATATCCAGTCTCTGCTAAGAATACATCCTGAATCGCTAACGCATATGATTTTACCCGATGCATTCTTTATCGCTTCATTTCGTCCTATTGATATATTCACCCTATTTTTCCTGATGATTTTTACTCTTATAACGCCTGGATCGCTTAAACTATCTTTAAAAATTACTTTGTCAGCTTTTGCTTTCATGCTTTCTCCGGCGCTGCTATCCACAAATGAAACTATCAGATTTTTATTTTTCCTTGCTCTATTCTTAAAAAATCTTAGAATCTTCCGCCAGGTATCGTCTGTTGAGCCCCCATCGACTATAATTATCTCACCGGGAAGGCTGCTCTGTCCCATAAGGCTTCTTAGAAAAGAAATAATGCTTATCTCTTCATTGTAAACTGTGGTCACAAAGCTTACATTCTCAAGGACTTTTTTTCTGAACCCTTTTCCTACAATCATACCTGATTCCTGTAATATAATTTTAATGCTTTTAAATAAGAAGAAAGCCTGCCCCTGTTTTCCTCTCCAGACTTGAAGATTGATAATATTGAAAAAAGTACTATCCTGTTTAAAATTCCTGTCTGATAGAGTGCACTCTCTATTATTGCATGAATAATAGAGTAGTTTCTCTTAAAATATAATCTCCTGCTTCTTAATATTCTTGCTTCTCTTAAAGCCAGGTTTCTCGAAGCAACTCCACTGTCATAATGCTCTATAACGAGACCGGGGAAATAATAATTCTTAAAATTTTGCCGGTATAATTTAAGACATATTTCAGTATCCTCACTAAACATAAAATAATCCTCGCAGAACATACCTGCCTGGAGAAAATAGTCCTTTTTCACAAACAAAAACGACCCGGACAGCCAGTCTACTTCTTTTATGCTACTGTGGTCCCACCAGCTTAAAAAATATGAACCAAAAATTCTGCTTTTTTTAAAAATTCTGTAAAGAAAATAGCTCTCATAGAACTGTCTCGCAAGAGTCGGAAAAGACCTCGGGGTGTATTGCAGAGTGCCATCGGTATTTAATATTTTCGCTCCTACCACGCCGACTTTTTCACTCTTTTCTTTTTCATTATAAAAATTAATTAAATCATTAAGATTCCCGCTGATAAACCCTGTGTCCGGATTAAGAAACAATAGATATTTACCTCTTGCTTCTAACGCACCTTTATTTGAAGCTGCTGAAAACCCCGCATTGCTTTTATTTGCTATCAGGTTCAACCTCTCATTTTCCCTGCTTATCCCACTTAAATATTCAACACTTCCATCATCTGAATTATTGTCAACAACCAGTATCTCGTATACAGGCCCTTTCTCATCCAGGCTTTTTTCAATACTCTTGATACAACCTTTTATAAAATCAATACTGTTATAACTTACGATAATAATGCTGACATCCAATTGCCACCGCCGTAATATTATTTTTTATTATCCCCATTAATTATCCAGAATTATTCACCGATAAAATCCCATCAATTATTGAAATCAGGTTTTCTCCGAACTTATTATCAGAAAAACTTCTGCAGCTTAATATTGCATTTTTCCTGATTTTTTCTATATCCACCCTGCCTTTTATTATATCCATAGTTTTATCTTTAAGTTCCTGACTGTTTTCAAAAAGAAATCCATTATAACCATTCCTTATAATCTCTTTCTGCCCTCCTCTATTTATAACAACAGGTATGCATCCCGAAGCCATTGCTTCAACTGTGGTAATACCAAAATGTTCGAATTTTTCAGGATGAACTTCTTCATCTTCTCCCATTCCCGAAGCATGCCAGAAAATATATGACCTTGCAAATATTTCTACAAGCTCTGCCCACTCAATATTTGTAATTACTTTTACAGGATATCCTCCGGCTGCAGCAATTACCCTCTCTAAATATTTCAGGTGCTCGGGTTTCTCGCTCACTCCTCCTGCCAGATATAAAGTGTAGCCTCCCATCTCTTCCGGGTACTGCCTCATTAGCTGCTTAAAAACCTCCACCATTTCGAGCTGCTTTTTATTGTGGTGCTCGGGGAAAAATCTACCCACGCTTAGAATGATTTTTTCTTTCTTTTTTACCTTGAAATTGCCTGTGTCAACCGGCGGGTATAGAATCAGGCTTTCCCTGTTCCACCACTTTTTTATCCACTTCTTTGAGTACTCGGAGATAGTAATAATTCCATGATATGTTGTAAGGAATTTGAGGTTCTCTGGAAATGTTACAAGGAATAAAGGTATATATCCAAGTATTTTTAAAAGTATTTTTTTAAAAAAATTAATTTTCCTTTCATTATAAATAACCACGCCCAGATTTCGGGAATCTCTTGTTCTTTTATTTGACTCCGAAGGAATAAAAGTATCTGATGACACTTTTACTATGGAAAAATCACTTCTACTGGCTAGCGGAATTCTTATAATTCTCTTTACTCCCCTTAAGAGGTTTAAATCTTTATTATAAAAGGGAAGCTTTCCCCCGGATGTTCCGGCATAAACTTCAATATTTATATCCATACTGTCAAGTGAGCTTGCTTCGGGATTTTTTAGCCCGAGTTCAAGTTCCCTGCCTTCATCATGCACCTTTAAACTGACACTACCGCTGCTCCAGCTGCCACGCCTGAGCATAAATCTTTTTGGCTCATAAATTCCCTCTTCAATTTCTATGCTATCAAAATCTCCTATCAGCCTATCTGCAAGCCTGAACAGCCACATTGCCGGCCTCCTGAAAAAAAACAGGAGAAGCCTGTGGACTAACTTAAAATCCACATCAAAAGGAGTTGGGAAATAACATAGATATAAATTCCCGGAACTATAAGCCGGGAGTGAGCTCAGGTATGTGGCATTTATGAAAATATCATAATTTTTAGTAATTTTTGCAGCATAATCTTCAGATATAAAGGGAAATACTCTTAAATCCACCCTGCTTAAATCAAGATTTAACCTTCGTGAAACTCCTTCAAGGTCAGCAAATATATCTGTTATTAAATCAATTTTATATTCTTTATTTTTTGATAAGACTTCTGCAATTTTGCAGCTATAACGTTCTCCACCACCTATTGTTGAGAGGTATCTATCATAAATAGCAATTCTTTTCATAAGATGTCTGCTTAAAAATCCCTCATCCAGCTTTTTATAATTTTATCCTTTACCCTTCGGCTTTTTCTTATTTTAATTCTTCCTATCAAATTTACGGGCAATAAATAAAAAAGTTCAAAAAATACCCTTATTCTCACAGGTATGTCAATTCTTTTTTGTCTGGCTCCCCTTAATAGCGCCATCAGATAGTATAAAATGTGAATTAACCCCGATACAATAAATGCCAGATAACACCTTATAAAAAGAACCGGCCATCCGCATCTAAAAATCATGAGCAGCCTGTTTCTTATTACATAATACGTAAAATTATAGGACCATTCTTTGTCTGTACCGCAATGAAAGTGTCTTGCAACCGATTTAGGAGTAAAGAAGTTTTTCCACCCTTTCAGTCTTGCTCTCCAGAATAAATCAATATCTTCGTAATAAGTAAAAAAACTTTCGTTAAAATAACCTGCATCGTCAAGCATTTTTCTATCAATCATACAGCTGCTTCCCGAAAGTCCGAAAATTTCCTCAATCTGGTTATACTGGCCCTCGTCAATGCTACCAATACCCCTGTCCGTACTGTAAAAAGATTTATTTACTTTAATGCCACAGCTGTTAATAATATCCCTGCAATGAATAAATAGTTTTTTGGGAATCTGCACTTTTATCGTTGCCGGTCTCCTAGAAAGCTTTATATCTTTTATTATTTCTTCTCCCAGTACTATCTGTAGGCTATTGGGTGAAATATAGGATGACGCTTTAAAACTAAGCTTTAGTTCCTCATCAGAATCGGCAACCGGTACAGCCAGAATAGCGTTATCCTTTGTCCAGCGATAAATATTCCCGTTTCTGTCAAGCTCTTCAGAATAAAATCCATCAAGGTATTTAACATTTTCGTCAAGTGTGCCGGAGGCAATATTACTTCTCTTACCGTTTATTACTTTTAAATCACTTATCCTTACTCCGAGCCTTCTTGTCTCTTTTCTTTCTTTATTTTTATATTGACCTATTCCACTTGTAATAAGCTGAAATGGCAGATAGCTATAATAAAATACTACTTTGGAACCAACAGCCCCTGCATTTAAATAGTCAGCCGGCTGTTTGAAAATAGATAGCATTTCAGTCAGCCAGTCTCTATCAACAATACAGTCATTATTTATTAAAGCTATATATCTTCCCTTTGAATGCCTGAATCCCTCATTATTCCCACCTGCATATCCTCTATTCTCTTTAAGGGGAATTACCTCTACCCATGGAAATTCCTTTCTGACAAATTCTACGGAACCGTCAGTAGAATTGTTATCAACCATTATCATCTGAATTTTTTCAGTTGGGTAATTAAGATTAAGAATAGAATTAAAAAGATTTTTTAAAAAAGACTTACCATTAAAATTTACCGTTATGACTGATATTAATGGGTCATCATCCTGACTCAATTAAAATCTCACCTCACCTTTAATCTGGATACTAACCTCTGGAAATTACAATTACCCCTATAGTTATAATAACTGCACCTATCCAGCGCAAAGGATTAACATCCTCTTTTAATATAAACTTAGAAAGAACGAGTACCAATACATATGTAAACCCAAGAAACGGGTAAGCAAAGCTAAGGTCAACCACAGACAAAACTATGAGCCATATGGCTGCAGAAATGACGTATAAAAACAAGCCGGTCAAAATCATCGGGCTTTTAATCACCCCAAGAAAAAATTGTTTTAAAAAATCATAACTCCCTGAATTGACCATCCCAATCCGGTTTATTCCTATTTTTATCAGCAACTGCCCGCCGACAGCTATTGAAATACTTAAAAGTATTAAAAGTACAGAACTTGTTAAACTCAATTTATTACCCCTTTGAATCATAATTTTAAGATTACTCTCACTAAATTAAACCCTTATAAAAAGTATCTGCCTTAAATCACATTTTTTCTGCAAGATAATATTTATTAGAAACCGAAAGCCCGATTATTCTATCAATATTTTCAAAATCCTTCAGTAAAACTTCCAGCTTCTGGTCAATTTCCGTAGCTGTTCCGGTCTTGCTTTTGGGCTTTAAACCACCCAGTATCTCTCTAAGGCTATTTATATCATAACCAAGATTTTTAACCTCCTGATAAAGAGTTCTAAAAATATTAAAGTATATAACCAGCAGCCTCTCGCGGTTTTTACGATTTAACTCATTTGTTTCTCTATTTATCTGAAGCTGAATATTATTATTGATAGCTTTAATTGACTCATTGTAGCTCTTCCTTAAATTTTCAAAATACATACTGGTAAGAAAATACATATATTTTCTCAACTTTCCTCTTATAGTTTTATCTTCTTTAAGTTCATCTGATTCCAGAATATCAAAACGGCTTAATAACTGCAATTCCTCGAAATCTTCTTTATCTAATTTTATCTCAAAAAGCTCGAATAATTCATTTTCCCCATATATCTCGCCCATTTCGCTGCCGCCAACAAGTGACTGATTATTCTCAAACTTATCCCAGGTCCCCTTTTCTTTGATTGAAAAACCTGCATTTTTTAATATAAATTCAATAGTAAAATCATCAATTCTGGTACGTACCGTGTCTTTTTTAACACCTTCACCCAGAAGCTTGTAAATGCCTCTATTCTCCGGAACAGAGAAAAATAGCAGGCCATCTTTTTTTAATTTTGAAGACAGCACATTGGTTAGGTCATAAAAGAATTTTGGCGTTATATTAAAAAAAGCATTATTTACAATAATTCCGTCAAACTTTGTCTTCTGGGTCATTTTAGATTTTAAAATCCCGACCTTATCCAGAGCTGAACCATCATCCTCATAGCCCTGCTCGACGAAATCACCGTCTACTTCTACGGTATAGATTTTACCCACATCCTTTTTGTCTATAATCTTTTCATCTCTGTATTTATTGGAAGTTATCTTCAAAACATTTGCGCAACCCTCGAAGTTATCCTTTATAATCCTTGAGATTTTACTGTTCTGAATATCGACTATCTCGATTATCTTTTTCTTATCATATGAGTAATACGGCTTAAGACAATATTTAACAAGCGGTTCAGTTACATTTTCCCAGTAAAATCTATGGGCAATTCTGCTTAAATTCTTACTATAAATTTCCTTTAAACTCTTATTGGTTACCACACTTTCTATAACTCTTGCAAGCTGATGTGTATCTTCATATTTTATTACTTCTCCTATATTTTCGCTTTTTACCAATCTCGCAATTGAATCACCTTCAGTTGTTATTACGGGAATCCTTGCCCATATATAATCCATAACCCTGGTTCTGTAGGAAAATTCCGTTTCAATTCTATCGCTATGTATCGAAAGCCCTGCCTCTGAACCCAGTAAAACAGCCTGCCTCAAATTGTAAGGAGTCCATTCATTGAAAAATATATTCTTATTATATAAATCAAGCTCTTTTGCAAGGTTTATTGCCTCCACGCACTTCTTCATCTGGGGCAGCTTTGGATCAGGATGCTTTATGCCAAGGAAAATAAGTTTTATATCTTTCCTGTGCCGTGCTATCTCCCATATCGCTTTTATTACCGTAATAGGGTCAAGCCAGTTCCATATACCGCCTCCCCATAAAACCAGCTTATCTTCCTCGCTTACACCGGGGATAACATCTCTGACAGTTACATTGTCACGCTTTGGTGGCTCGGAAGGTATACCTGAAGGCACTATATTTATTAAATTTCTAAAAGTATTGTTTGAATCATAATTATATGGATTAATTCTTCCTGCGGCACTTAACATTCCTACCCAGTAATCTCTCTGTTTTTCGCTTGCGCAAATGAAAAAATCACCAATTGCAAGCTGGAGCTTTAAGATATTCAAATTATTTTTATCAACTCTAATCCTTTCTACCATATCACTGCCCCTGAACATCTCCAGACTTTCAAGATTAAAGGGATTATAAAGGTCTACAATAATCTTACCCTTAAAATTTTTCAGGAATGGAAAGTAATAAAGTATATGGCCCTGCATTAATATAATATCCGAGCCCTCAACACTTTTTTGCATACTTTTATAGTTACCTACTTTGTACTGCCTGGTTTTAAACCCTTCAGTATCAATATCTACTTTGTTAGGGGTAAGTAAAGTGACATCAAGATAATTTGAGAGAATTTTTGCAAATTCATAAAAACGTATGCCGGGTCCGGCCATTTTCTTGCCAATCACATCATAGCTTATTATGCAGATTTTTGGCTGCTTCCCTGTGCCTGATTCATCAAGTTTATCCACCATCATCTCTCCTCTGCTGCCTTAGAAATTATTTAACTAAGCTTTCGAGCCAGGTTTTTAAGCTGGTTCTTAAAGTTGCAATCATTTTAACTCTAATTTATTCAAGATTAAATGATTTTTTAATTTAATAATCAAATTGCATGGTAAAAAAATAAAATTTATAAGATAAGCATAAAACAAAGGTAGAAACTGGTCCGGGGTCGATTTATTCTTTAGCCAATTCAACTCAGCTAAAACAAAAACTTTTGAGAACCTTAAAAAACCGAGATTGATTATCGCGCATCTTATTCTATTTTTATGATAAAACTTATAAAAATCGCAGCTGAATTTTTTCACTGAAGCGCCCTCAAAATGCCTCACAACAGAATCAGGATTTACAACAACTCTCCTGTTAATTTTTCTAAGCTTAAGGCAATAATCAAGCTCTTCAAAATAAGCAGGGCGATAACCGGCATCAAATCCACCCAGAGCCATGAATAACTTAAATTCCGTAACAAAAAAAGCTCCTGTAACATAATCGACATCTTTGATTCCAGATGCCTCATTTATTTTGCTTTTACTGTTTTCAGGCTCTTTTAATTCTTTATCTAAAACCGGATAATCTTTACCATAATCTATATGGGAAGTGATAAAATTATCACTTATTTTACCCCCGAAATGCTGTATTGTATTTTTATCATAATCAAGAATAAGCCCTCCTGCAGCTCCTACTTTTTTCTTTGGAAATCTTCCGCCACCATTTATTTTATTTGCCCTACCATAGAAAGAAATCATTTTTTCCAGTGAGTCTCCTTCAATATAAATATCAGGGTTTAACAAAATCAAAAAATCCAGTTTTTTGCAGAACTCTTCCCCTTTTGTTTTTATAAAATTAAAAACTGCATAATTGACTGCCCCTGCAAACCCTGCATTCTTTCCAAGCATGAGAAGCTTGAAATTATCAGCATTTATTAAAGGATGCATATCTCCGAATTCTCTTACCTTTGTAACCGTTCCATCATTAGAAGCATTATCAACGACAACCAGAAACCAGTTTTTATAGTCCTGGGTAATTATCGAATGGAGACATTTTCCTATAAAATTCTCACTCCTGTAAGTAACAATCACTATAAGGCTTTTATAATCCATAACTTAAAAAAAATTTTTTAAAACCTCTGAAGCTCAATTAGGTAAGAAATCCTATTCTTATCTTCAGGAATCAGTGAAAAATTTTTCTTTTAATAACCCTGAAATAACTATATATCTTATAAATCAACTTCTTGCTGATTAAGCCTTCAAGCTCAGAAATTCTGCTATCTCTTTCCTCTACCATTTTCTTCTGGCGTAAAGATATACTATCCAGATTTTTCACAGCTTCCTCTCTGCTTAAAAATAATTTTATTTCCTTCCCTTTATCAGGCGAAAATACAGGATTTTCGACCCATTTCTGCAAATCACCCGTCGTTCTGCCAAAATTAAAATTCCGAAGTGCATACTTCTTACCCGTTGCAGCAGTTTCTTTTACGTCTCTCCGATGGGCGGCCATATAAAGTAATTTTTCGCCCAGCTCTTTATAATCATAAGGCTCGAACGTGTAACCAATTTTTTCTTTTTCCATAATGCCGGTTAATTCACACACATTTGAAGATAAAACACACAGGCCGGCTCTGAACCAATCCATAATTCGATTTTTACTGCCCAGCCTGACCTCATATATATCTTTATCAATATTTATTCCTGCATCAGCTTCAATATAATAATTTGGAACATCTTCTCCCGGTACCCACCCTTTCATTATAAATCTATCTCTGTAAGAACATTCATCTATCATGGACAGAAAACGAGGATAAGTTTTTAAGTCCTGCTCGGGAATCTCGCCTCCTGTAGATACAAATTTTATAGAAGGATTTTTCTCCATTGCAATTAAAAGGCCTTTAAAAAGAGTTTCAACATCTGTCCATGTATTATATCCCCCGCTCCATAATACAACAAAATCCTCTTCTCTTATCCCGTTTTTCCCTCTGATGACATTTCTGGTATGTTTGTATTCTTCATCCGGTATACCGCAGGGAATTACATTAACAAAATCATAACCGGCAGTATATCGGTTTAATCTACCTGCAACTCCCAGCTCTCCAATTAGAGCATACTTCTGCCTTGAAGAAACGGATGAAAAAACATCTGCACTGGATATAATATTATATTCACTATTCCAGTAATGAAAAAGGCACTCATCACTTCCATCCATATAAGCCCGGGCCTGGGCTTCGGCTATTACATGACCGAAAAGGTCAGCCCAGAACGGTATATTCTTATTATTATGACTGATTAACTTTGATATCAAATATGAAGGATAAAAAGTACAGCCTACTGCACAATCGGGTTTAAATTCTGTAAAAATCTGAGACAAAAGTTCAATATCCTCAAAATCTTCTTTTTTTAATATATTATATTCAAATTTATATTCAGAATTGCTTTTATTTCCTTCCTTCATTTTATCAAGATTAATCCCGGAACCCTGGCTTTGCTGACTATTATTTATATTAGAACCTGCAAAATAACCTGAATCATTCTCATCTGCCGGATTGTTTTCATTATAAACAAAATTTTTCATATACTTTGATTCATAGCCATCAGGATATGCCGAAGGAATGGCGTAATTGCAGACACAAATTTTATGACCTTTTTTCAAAAGAGGCAGTATAAACTGCCATGTTCTTATCCCCGTTCCATATACCTTCCTGTCATTCTCAAATGGAAGAGGGCTCATTCCAGCTATAAATATTCTACTCATATTAAAAAAAATCCAAAATAATGCTCTTTAAGTTTCTTTCCTTATAATATAAAATCCGGAACTTATAATAAATTCTGCATTACGTCTAATCTTTTAAGCACAATTGTACTAATTAAGAATTTATAATAACATAACAAAAACAATAAATTATTATAACATTTAAACATTATATGAGAGTAATAATAATAATACTTCTTATTATTTTTTTATCAATAACCTCTCTTCTGGGCGTCACAATGATAAATATGGAAAAAGATACAGAAAACATTCAGAAAGATGGGGGGGAATCACTGGCAACATACAGCAGTGATAAAAAAGATATTCCTGACTCAAGGATACAGACTATGGATAGTACACAAAAATTTTTTATTACAAATCCAGATTTTGTATCTGAAAACACAAACACTACCTCCACTGAAGATACCGTTGAAGGACCGGAAGACACTGATAACACAAATGATAAAAGTTCTTCAGATAACACAAACCAGACACAGGAAATCAATGATAATACACAAATAACAGAAAACGAAAATGAATCTAAAGAAAATGAAGATAACAAAGAAAAAGAGGAAGAAGAGGAAATAAAAAGGGGTACCATAAAATTTTTCCTTGACGGGGATATGGAAAATGGAATATATCTCGGTGAAACCATTTCAAATCTTGAATCTACGGAAGCGTTACATCTATACGGTGAGGATTTTATAAATACAGGCTTTAAATTCAATATCGAAAACGATAGCATTTTAAATCTTTCTCCCGGTTCCACTCATTTTATTTATATTTACTTTTACACAGAAAAATTGGAATGGGATTATATCAGAGAAAAAATAAGCCTATCAGGGGAAGAAGAAAGTGAGAAAAAAATAACCATATTCATAGAAAAACCAGAAGATAAAACTACAATAGAGAGTCTAGATTTAATTAAAGGATGGTCTGTTGACCTTCGAAACAAAGAAAACTCCGGCATAACAAATATTGAAATCTACCTTGATGGACCAAAGGGTTATGGCAAATCCATTGGTAATGCTGAATATGGCATGCCAAGAGAAGACGTTGCAGCCAATCTCCAAAATCCCGGGTATCTTAATAGCGGTTATAGCTATGAAAAGCCTGTTGACCTTGAACCGGGCTCTACTCATACTTTATTCATTTATGCACTAAGTTCCACAGATAATTCATTTAATTATGAGACAAGGGATATACATATATCAGGGGCAAGAGAAGAAAAAGCAATAATTAACCAGCAAATCAATACGCAAAAATTCCTGGAGAATAACCTTATAGAAATAACAGGTTTTGCCATTGACAGGGGTGTTCTTGAACAATATCTAAAAGAAAAACAGGAAGCTGAAAAGGAATCTTCAGGGACCGATGGTCAATATAACATTAAAAAAATAATATTTAACTCCAACAGAGACGGCAACGAAAATATATACAGCATGAATATCGATGGAACAGGCCTTACCAGATTAACCACCAGTCATGGAAACGATATGTATCCCGAGGTGTCGCCTGACGGAAGTAAAATTGCTTACACCTCGGACATTGGAGGTGTATGGCAGATAATGGTTATGGATTGGAACGGCCAGAATAAAAAACAAATTACCCGGGGTAATTACAGGTGCGCATACCCGGCCTGGTCTTATGACGGTAAATATATATATTTTGAGGTTTATAAAGATGGAGACTGGGAGATATATAGAATAAACAGTGACGAAACCTATCAGAAAAGGCTTACTTTTAATAACAATTCCCATGACTGGCACCCTGCAGGTCATCCTTCCGAGTATAAAATTATTTATGAATCAGGAGCTACAGGTCACGAAAATATTTATGTAATGAACCATGACGGTTCAGGTAAAAGAAAAATATGTGAAGATGAAGCAAGAAGAAGAGTGCCCGATGTATCGCCCGATGGCAGCAAAATAACATACATGAGGTACACCGGCAGTAACTGCGATATATGGATAATGGATTACGATGGAAAAAATGAAACAAGGCTAACAAGTAATTCAGACGAGGACGGACACCCGTCGTTTTCACCTGACAACCACTACATTATTTACGAAGAAAGAAAAGGCTCAAGAGAAGATTTAATTTTAATAAATATTATTACGGGCGGAAAAACCAACCTCACCAACTCTTCTTATATTGATAAAGACGGGAGTTTTCTATACAGGTGAAGTAATTTTTTTATTCTATCATACTATATTCAATCCAGGACCTGGTGTTTAAATCTTTTATTTGAGGTACCAAATCTTAACCTCACCGATGCTCCGATAGAAACTCCAAGCCATATAGCCCATATTGTTTCCCTTGAGAAGAAATAAAAAGCAAGCTCTGAAATTGCAAGACTTGAATTAAATATGTTGTTTACTGCTGCATCCACCAGGCCGGTTTTATAGACAATTAAAGCAATAGCCGGAATAGAGCCTGCAATTAAAAATGTTTTTAAATCAAAATAATTCCTGTTTTTTATATGTTTAATGCTTATAGATATTAAAAGTCCAATCATAAACCCGAGTATAAGAATAATAAAAAACTTTAAAAAACTTAAAAACCCTGCCGATACATTGTAATAAACCAGCGCACTGGCAATATTATCAAAATAAGCAAAAGCAGTATAATATAGAATTAAGTTTATAAAGCTAAAGATTATAAGAAACAATCTCATTTTTTTAACGCCATCTTCTATGGTTATGTTCTAAAGTAATACCATGATATTAAATAATTAGATGTTAGCTTAAATAAAAATTAATTTCAATTAATGTCGCATTCTGTTATATTTATAGCTTAAAAAACATAAATTTAACCCTGTAGTTAAAATATTTATGTTCAAATTTGAATCTTAATATTTAAATCAGACTACTCTAGATAAAAAAGAATGAGAACAGTAACAACAATTATTATAATCTTATTTATAACAGCTGTAATGTTTATGGGATTTCTGGTTTTAAAATACTCTGTATCTAAAACCGCTCCCACCCAGGATACCGCCGAACCAGAAACTGAAGAAATAATAGTTGAGGAAGAAAATGTTGAGCCAGTAACAGAAGAAGAACCACCCCAGGAGATAGAAGAGGATGAAATCGCTGTAATAGAAATATATCTTGATGGCGACAGAGCCACCGGCATCCTTCTGGGCGAGGCAGTTTATGGAATGACCTCACAGGATGCCTATAATATTTACGGCGAAGAATTTTCAGAAACCGGTTTCCTTTTAGCAAAAGAGAATAAAGATTACACTTTCGAACCTGGCTCGACCCATTATATTTACATATATGTTCTAATACCAGAGTATGGCTGGAGCTATACACGCCAGAAAATTACAGTACCCGGTGAGCCTGACAATAATGAAAATATTAAAATATCCATTGATGACCCCCCTGAAACTATCAAAGAAGCCGATAAATCCGGTATCAAAATTTCTGGCTGGTCGGTTGATTTTAGCCAGCAGAATAGTCCGGGGGTTGACCGCATTGAAATATTCTTAAATGGGCCTAAAGGATTTGGCGGGTCTTTAGGCGAGGTTGATTACGGAATTGAAAGACAGGATATAGCCAGCGCATTTGGAAATGCTAATTACACTAATTCAGGATACCTGCTATATTTTGATGGCAGTAACCTTGAGGCAAATAGTGAGAACACACTCTATATATATTCTTTCTCTAACTCCAGTTCACACAACCTGAGTTTAAGAAACTTCTCAATAGAAGGCGAAGGTAAAGAGCCCAGCGCAATAATCTCCGCTGAAGCAAAACTGAGCAACGAATCCATAGAAATAAGTGGCTGGGCTATAAATAGAGATGATATAACCGGAGGCAAGCCAAAAGACCCGGGTGCAGAATACTCAACCAAAAAAATAGTATTCACTTCAAATAGAACCGGCAATGAAGATATATTTAGCATGAATATAGATGGTACAGAAGTAACTCAACTAACAGATTATTCTGGACAAGATAATTATCCTTCTGTTTCACCTGATGGGGGAAAAATAGCCTATACTTCAGATATAAATGGTGTGTGGCAGATAATGATTATGAACCATGACGGAACAGAAAAAAAACAGCTTACCCATAATCCATGGAGAAGTGGATATCCTTCCTGGTCTTTTGACGGAAGATATATTTTCTTTGAAGCATTCGTAGATGGCGATTATGAATTGTACAGGATAAATACTAATGGAGGTGGCCTTAAGAGGCTTACATACAATCCAAACGTTTCTGACTGGCATCCATACAGTCACCCTTTCCTGTATAAAATCATTTATGAATCAGGGACATCAAGAAATGAAGAACTATATATTATGGATTATAACGGCAAAAATATAGAAAAAATTTCCGATATGGACATGAGACAGAGAACTCCTGCAATTTCAATCGACGGAGAAAAAATTATTTTTAGCGATAATGAGTCTTTATATATAATGGACTTCAATGGCGAAAACATGCAAAAAATAACCAGTAATTTATCACGCTGCAGACACCCTGACATGTCACCTGATAACAGGCATATAGCTTTTGAAAGTATGGTCGACGGACAGGAAGAGATATTTACTATTGACAGCGACGGTGAGAACCTTGTAAGAATGACTAATATTCCGGGGAATGATTATGACCCTGTTTTTCTTTATCGGAATCCTTAATCATCAGAGAATCCGTTACTGACTTTTCTTCAACTGAAACATGCCTGTACTCTCTTCTAGGAAACCCAAAGCGAATTGAAGAACCTATAGAAAAACCAAGCCATAAAGACCATATAGACTGCCTTGAAAAAAGATAAAAAGCCAGCTCGCTTAATTGTTCACTGGAATTAAAGAATTTATTTATAATAAAACTTGTTATCGTACCCTCGGACAGAACAAGACACACAAAAGGGAAAAACCCGACTATCAGCATGTTTTTAAAACTAAAAAGACTTCTCTTTAGCTTTAATTTCAATAAAAGCATCACAATAACACCCACGCAAAACCCCACAATCAGAAGAGCCGCCAGCCTGATATAGTTTATTGCTACTGCCGATAAATTTACTTCCTCGATTATCTCCAGGATCCTGTCAGAATAAGAATAAATAAAAATATAGAAAACAGCATTAATAAAAGAAAAAATTATTAAAAAAACTCTCAAAATTTATCCTTTCTTTTTTAAACTATCTTCCAATATTTTAGCTAAGAACAAAGTATATATAAAGTCTTCTCTTTTTTATTTATCAGACCTGCACCATGCCGTTACGGATTAAAGCCTCTGCCCAATGCTCCCAAGATACTGTGAAACATAACTGAAGACAGTATGCGCTACAACAGAAGCACCTGCAGAGCTATAATGCATCCCATCACTAAGATAACCGCCTGGATTCTGCGAAAGCGGGGTTAATACATCTATAACTACAACACCGTGCTTTGAAGCAATATTTCTTATGGCATCATTATAACCCTGATAATTTTGCTTACCCGGGAAGGAAATAGGACCAATAAGATTAACAAACACTCTTGCACCTGTATTTTTTGCCTTTATTATTAAACTCTCCATATTGCCAGTAAAACCTGAAGATTTTGCTCCTAAATCATTAGTTCCATACGCAATTATTATAATATCCGGATTATGCACCGCAACTGTGCTGTTAAACCTCTCATTCCCATCACGGGCTAACTCACCGCCTTTCCCGCTGGCAATGGTATTATATTCTGCATAGGGATAATTGGCTTCCAGAAGATGGTCAAATGACTGCACCCAGTTTGACATTTCTATTAGAGAATCTCCCATAGCTACAATGGTTAAACTTGCAGTGCCTCTCACACCCAGACTCTTTGAAGCTAGCTCAACAATTCCGCTGCTGCTTTCGATTTTAAAATGGGTGGTTATTGTGCCTCCTGAATTAACAAGATTCTCACTTACAACTATTTTGAAGTTAATTTCTTTTTCTTCTCCAACTCCCAGGTTCTCCAGGTCCCATATGAGACCTCTAATATCATCACTCCAGTTTATGCCCTCTGCAGTGCCTGACCTGCTGACATAAGTTGCTCCCTCAGGCGTCGGGCAGATAACTTTATAATTCTCTTCCCTTTTCTGGCCATTATTTCTTACGATAATTCCTACATTTATAATCTCTCCGGGGTAAAGCTGGCCACCATTTGAATCATAAATATAAGATTCAGAAGTGGTTAAATCAGAAAAAAGTCTCAGTTTTTCTTCCACCTTTTTTTCTATTACCTCCTGTCCATATTTTAATATACTTTCATTTGTTATAGTTTCTTCCCCCTCCAGGTCCTCTCTGACCTTCACTTTAAAAGATAAAGTCCTTGTCATATTCACTTCGAGAGTATTAATCTCCCAGATTACCTGGTTATTTTCGTAATTTCCTGATTCTGTTATGGAATCTTCAACTATATCCGTGTAATCCGATATATTGCTACTGATTTTCACACCTTCTGCCACCATATCTCCTTTATTACTTACTGTTAAATTATACTGTAAAATATCTCCCAGCATTATGATTTCGCCATTCTCATCCACTACTTCCACTTTAAAACCACTTAAATCAGGGTTACTTTCAATCTCACTAACCAGATTCAGGCTCAGATTTTTTTCAAACACTTCTTTTCCAATCATATATTCAAAATTAACATCATCGAGCCTGATTAAAGTACCGCTGTCCAGCGGGATATTCACTTCTAACGTAAACCAGATAGTTCCCTTTTCCTCTCTTTCAACCTTTCCGATATTAAAATCAAGAGTCATTCCGTCACCGGCAATGCTTAAAATATCACTGCAGTCCGATGATACAAAGGAGGTATTTTCAGGTAAAATAACTCTTACTACAAGTTTATCTACATCTCTATTTCCGGTATTCTTATAATTTACAGCATAGGTAATAGGAGACCCGGGTTTTATATACTCCCCTGCATCGCTATAAACATAATTAAATCTTTCATCATCAAAATTGGGCTCTTCCAGGTAAAATTTAAAATAATAAATTAAAACAGCAGCAATAACCAGTACCACCAAAGAGCCTGTAACATAAATCCACTTGCTGTTATCTTTTATATAATCCAGAATTTTTCTTATTATCCTCATTATTTAATTATTTCTGCTATTAGTGCTTTTATTATCCCCATTAATGCATAAAAAAAATAATTTAAATATTATACCAAAATTACATCTTTTATATAAATGTTTTACAAACTTACTTTTTAAATTAATTCTATTTCAATGTCTTCGCAATCGATATAACTTTCCCTGGAGGTAACCCTGAATTTTATAATAGACTTTCCGGGTTGAGCCCCCCTAACTCTGACTATTAAATTAATCTCGTCATTACCTTCTATAATATATGAATCATCAACCCACATATATATCCCGTTACTGACGCCTGGGTACTGCGTTATATTGCCATCTGTTCCGACGCCAGTCAGTTCAACACCATCTAGAAGTTCAAGCTCCAGTGAGGTGATTTTAGCAACTTCTTCTCCAGTATTTTTTACAATAAATTCCATATCAAATTCTTTCCCGACTTCCTGGATTGCGCTTTTAACCCGGTAACTGATCTCAATACTTCTATCCAGTTTCAGATAATTAGCATACTCATCAGGAGAAATCAAACTGTTAAACTCCACCCTTTTTATATTATAGAGGTCAATTGTCCTTACATCCTCGGCCCCTCCTGCATGCCTCAGTAAACCTCTGTAGCCCGACTCAACAAATAAAGGCGTTTTATCAGCACTATAATTGCCTTTTGGAAGTGCAACAAATAATACCTCGTTTCCGAGATATGACTCTATATCTTCTTTAGACTGTTTTAGCTCATAAAGAACAGTTTTATCAGGAGAAATTCCTAGCCTTACATGATTAACTGTATGCGACTGGAACTCACAGCCATATTCATACATCTCCATAATCTCAGGCCATATGAGAATTGGTCGTACAGGACTGCCGGAGCTATATCCTCCTTCAAAATATTCATTTGTCTTCCTTTCAGACTCTGTCTCACCTACTGCACCTGTTACCAGAAAAACTGTCATCCTATAATTATATTTTTTAAGAATAGGAAAAGCATTTGTGTAAACACTCTGGAAGCCATCGTCAGATGTAATAATTACAGGTTTCTCAGGCAGAGCCTTACCATGGTCCATATAATCAAGAAGTTCCATCAAAGTAATTGTCTCATAGCCATATTCATTCAACACACTGCAGAGTTTATCGAAATGTCCTGTATAAAGTTCTATTGCATTTTCAATATGATCTTCTATAGCATGCATGCCTATTATCGGGATAAAACTTCCATCAAATTTTTTCCCGCCATAAACCTGCATATTACAGCCTGATGTTATAAAAGAATCAATTTCATCCGAAGATATCTCAAGTTTAACCTCAACGGTTATATCTTCGTCTATATCGTCAATTAAGCTAAGGGTAGTATTAAAAGAACTTTCTTCCCCGGCTTCAAGAACGCCAATATTCCAGGATGTCTGTCCGCTATCCTGTTTGAATAAGTCAGGAGTAATAAGTTTAATTTCTACATTTTTTGCCTCAGCATTGCCGCTATTTACAATTTTTATCTCTGCACTTATAGTTTCACCGGCATATGCTTCCCTTCCATTTATATCCATTAATTCTATATAAGAGCCGGAAAATGAGGGCAGCATAACATCTTCAACAACTTCATTCCCAGTCTGTACGCCAGAATTAGAACCCGGCATAGAACACCCGGCAAAAAATAGAGTAACAACTGTCACCAGAGTAAAAAATATTGTTTTATTAACTGTTTTGAACATTCCTTTTACCATAAACTTTATCATTCATTATTTTAAATTCTATTTATACGGTAAGTTTTACCTCTCTTACCAGTAACACAAAATAATCTTAAAAATATCAAAAAACCCCACATATCTTCGCTTAATCTTTTACCTCCACCTCAATATCTTTGCAATCCACATAAAACCCGCTTGTCGTAAACCTGAACTTTATATTTGACTTACCGGGTATTATGCTGTTTAGTCTTACAATTAAATTTATCTCACTCCCGCCCTCTATAATATATGAATCACTCACCCACATATATATACCATTACTAAGCCCTGGGAACTGCTCGATATACCCTCCGGATTCAGTTTCTACAAATTTAATATTTTCAGGAAGCTCGAGCTCCAGTGATGTAATCTGGATACTATTATCATCTTTATTTTTTATAATATATTCCACCGTAAACTCTTTACCGAACTCCAGCACATTACTATCAATAAAATATCCCACTTCAGGAATGCTTGCCGCAGGTTCCGTAACTTTAAATAGCCTTAGCATTTCGTCATATCTACTCCACCAATAGCTTATCCCTATCTGTTCAGAATCAAATACTCTTTTAAACACTTCATCATTTCCAACATAATAAACCGTTACGCCATTATCCAGTGCCTCCATCATGTTACTCGCAGTGTATTCCGGGACCTTATGAGATATATATTCTATATTTTTTTCAGGGTATTCATATTTATCTACAAACATTCCGATATTAGTTGATTGTGCCAGAACATAAACTCTGGAACCACTCTCCATATTTTTAAATGCTTCATCCCAGAATTTATAAACAATTGGAACCTCCGAGAGGTCAAGTGAGGAATAATTCTCAACTATTAAACTGAAAGGTAGAAAAAGGAAAAACAATACTATAATTCCAACCAGAAAATATTTTAAAATTCTATCGATCACCAGTATTTTTCGCTCTTTCAATGACTTATTAAACAACATGACCAGCCCATCAAGTATAAAAAGCAATCCCGTAGCAATATAAAAGGAAAAAACAATCATGGAAAATAATAAATAATTGCGCAGTGAATGGCCTGCATAAAATAGAGGTAATGTAATGTTTATAATAATAAGCAAAAATGTACACAGGGCAAACTTTATATTTTTTCTTATTAGAATAATAAATCCTACCAGCGTGATAATAAGCAGTAAAATACCATAGGTCTCATAAAAAATTAACAGATATTCCTTTAGTATCTTCATAATAACTAAAATGCCTCTATAACTAAAATTCCCACCATGGAGATCTCCTGTCACGCCTCTTCCCGTCAGATAATAAAATAATTTTAAAGGGGTGTTTACTTCTCCATATCCCTGAAGGGACCTTATGGGAAGATAAAGATAAGATAATAGAGGAAGGATAAAATATAATATACTTACAAAAAATGACCTTAAGTTCTTAAAAATCCCTGGATTTATAATTATTACATACAATACAATAGCTGGGACCAGAAAAAAAGCAAGAGGATGATTCGTTAAGCTCAGTCCCAGACAGAAAGAGAAAAAATAAAGATATTTCCTTGTTTTATTTTCCCTGTAAAGAAGTGCCGAATAAAATAAAAGGGCCATAAAAAAAGTCTGAAGTGTATCAAACTCAAGCCTGTTTGCAACTTCCCAGAAAGGAACACTAAAAGCAAATATCATTGAGCTTGCAAAGCTCACTATCGAATTCTTTACCAGTTTATTAACTGAAAGAAACAAAAATAAGACTGTAAGAGAACCAAATACTGCAGAAAAAAGATTGAGCCTGTAGGCTATGCTACCAAAAGGTATATATGTGAAAAGCTTTTCAAGCATCGAAAAAACCGGATATCCTGTGGGCACCATAACGCTCATTTCAGTAACCTGAAGAGCAAACCAGCTGGTATCTCCGCCAATCAATGCAGGCTCCAGCGTCATCAAATAAATAGCCAGCGGTATGACGGCAGAAAGTATTGCAAGAATACCAACGCTTCTTTTTACTAAAAATCCTTTGACTTTCTCCAATATGGCTCCTTAAAATAATTTTTATTTAAAAAAATTTAATGCCTATAAATTAAATATTATAACCCCCACAATTACAAGGATATTACCTATAATTCTTAATCTATCAATGTCTTCCCTTAGTATGCCCCACGAAAATAACATTATGAAAAAGTAACTCAAAGCAGTAAAGGAATAAAAATTTGAAAAATCCATTACCCTCATTGAAATAATTGAAATAATGGGGACAAGTAAAAATAGGAATATACTGATCATAAGATATTTATTTTTAAAATTATAAGAAAGCGGTCTTCTAAAATCCACTTTTCTGGCTCCAATTTTTAGTACTACCTGGGCAAGGGCAACCAGAAACTGCGTTATAACTGCTAAAAAAATATAAAGCATATATTAGACACCTTCCAGTTTTTTACTTGACATTGTTATAACAAAAACTCCTGCCACTATAACTGCCGAACCAATAACTTTCATTAAAGTAACAGGTTCACCAAATAAAATTTTGCCCAGAAACAGGGATAAAAAGTAATTCAGGCTGAGGAAAGGATATATAAAAGAAAGTTTAAACTTTCTATGCAGTATAAACCAGAATGTGAATTTTAGTCCGTAGGTCAGAATCATTACAGTCAGCCATAAGAAAAAAACTACGGAAAGTTCAAGATTCATGCCTATATATTTACCTGCAACTATGCTTAATAAATTAATACTGATTGTAAGAATTATTATAATAACATAAAAAGAATTTTTGCTTATATACCTTAACCTCATTCTTGTTAATCTCTCACTTTCAACTAAAATGCTATTGAAATAATATAATTTAAAACATTTTATACCAAAAACATTCAGATTATAAGTTTTTGTATTCTTTTTAAAATCAGCCATAAATTATAAAAATACCTTAAAGCATACTATTTTTTATGTTATAGTAATAAAATTATTTAAGCCGAAATAAATTTTAAATAAGAACGAATTAATCTTATGAGAGAAAAACTTCTGGTTGCAATACCAGCATATAATGAGGAACAAAAAATAGGTGAGGTTATAAAAAATATCCCCGAAAGAATTAAGGGGATATCGGAAATCCATATTCTGGTTGTTGACGACGGCTCTACAGATAAAACAGTAAAAATTGCACAGGACCTCGGGGCAGAAGTCATAAAAAATCATTATAATATGGGATATGGCGTAGCATTTGGTAGAGCTCTTCAGCATGCTGTCGAGAGCAACTTTGATTTAATGGTGAGTATCGATGGAGACGACCAATTTAATCCAGAGGATATACCCTTGCTTATAAAACCAATTATTGAAAACGAAGCCGATATGGTTACAGCTTCTCGTTTTATTGATAAAAATTATTACCCTGTTATGCCATTATCCAAATTCTGGGGTAATAAAATGATGTCCATTCTAGTCAGCAGGCTGATTGGTAAAAAATTTTACGACGTATCATGCGGTTTCAGGGCATACTCTAAAAAAACCCTTCTCCGGCTGAATCTTCACGGGAAATTTACATTTTCCCAGGAAACATTCATCGACCTTTCTTTCAAAGGAATAAAAATTATGGAAGTCCCGGTCAGGGTAAAATATTTTCCGTCACGTGTTTCAAAAATTTCTTCAAATCTTTTTACATATGGCATGAACTCACTGAAAATTATTCTTGAAACTTACCGTGACCACAGACCGTTTACCTTTTTTTCATACATAGCTCTATTCTTCTTTATAGTAAGCGTTTTCTTTGGCTCCATATTGCTTTATACATATATAACAATTGGTTCATTCCATCCAAATGTATGGTCGGGATTCGTAGGCGGAACTTTTCTGTTTATCTCTGTTACCTTCTTTATAGTGGGAATATCAGCAGATATAATTAAAAGAATAAGGGTTAACCAGGAAGAAATTTTATACCTGCTAAAGAAATATTCTCAAAAAAATGATTAAAAATCGTACAGCTTATTCCACCAGATAGTATTTATAACACTTTCAAAAAAACCGTATTTAAGTTTATAATGTAGAAGTATTATTATAAAAAGTAATGATTTATCTAAAAGTATGAAGAGTATTTTAATTATAAAAATTCTATATTACTTTTTATTCGCGCTTATTTTTATCTTTTCATTAATTGTTTTTTTTGAAATAACAGATTTTAGTTTTTATAGCGGCGAACTTAGAGATTTCTTTCACAGGATTTTAAACATTTTAAATTTTTAAAATATAGCAGTTTCAATCTGCCACTGATTTTCTTTCAAAATATGGTCGCAATATGTATACAATCCCCCCGGCCATTCCTACTATAACCAACATAAATAATATCAAAAGAGAACAAAGTGCAGCCTTCTCGTTCACCACTCCCATAGCAACCATAATAAAAACCAGCGAATTTTCCCTCAGTCCTATACCCCCTATAGAAATAGGGATCATGGCTATTGTTGATACCACCGGGACAATAAAAATAAATGCTGTAAGGCTCAGGTCGATGCCAAGAGCCAGAGCAGCAAGATACCAGTTCAGTATAACGGCAAATTGAAGGAGGAAACTGTAGATTAAAACTTTTAAAAGTGCCATTTTATGCCTTTTAAAACTTAAAAGAGTATTAAAAGCATTGGACATTTTCTCTCTCATCATATTTACGAATTTTAACCTCTTCAAAAACTTGCTTAATCCGAACATCGATGGAAAAATAATTACGAGAGATATAATTACAACTACCGAAAAAAATATGATAATGGGAATAATAACAGGCTGATTCCCGATAGCAGTAAATCCCAAAAATAAAGCAACCACAGCATAAACAGATGCGCTTACCACACCGGAAAATCTTTCTACAAAAATTATAGAAGCCGATGTGCTTAAGGGAATTTTTGCCTTATTTGAAGCATCGATGGTTCTAAATACATCGCCCCCTATGCTTGTGGGTAAAAAATTATTAAAAAACAGTCCTATAAGCACTGTAACGCTTAAAGATGCCGTACTCAGTTTAACATTCTGCGTATTAAGAAGAGTTTTCCACCTCACAGCTGTTATCCATGTTCCAAAAACATGGGTAGAAAGTGAAAGCAGAAGCAAAATCTTATTTGATGACTTCAATATCTCAACTATGCTGGTAAAATTTTCAAACTGAGTCCTGACCAGATAAAGAATAAGTGAAACACTTACCAGAATTCTCAAAACAAGAAATATAGTTTTCTTATTCTTATTATAAAAAAAAATAATTTTATCTTTCATCTTATAGCAGGCAATTATCACTTATTTATTTTCTGGACCTGGTAACTTTTGCGGGCACTCCTGATGCAATAGAGTAAGGCGGGATATCTTTTGAGACCACAGCTCCTGCTCCGATTATAGTATCATTGCCTATAGTAACGCCATCAAAAACTATAGCTCCTGCTCCTATCCAGCAATTTCTCTCAACCTTAATACCATAAAAGGTCTTTTCCTGCTCGGATACAGGAATATCAACCCTGGAATAGTCGTGCCCTCCTCCAGTGATATAAACATAAGCTGCAATTAATGTATTTTCTCCTATAGCTACCTTGCTACCTGAAAATATTTCACAATTAAACCCCACAACAACATTATCCCCGATACTTATATCTCCATTTTTACAGCTTAATATGCTATTTCTACCGATAAATATATTTTTCCCCAGAGTGATACCATTATTATCCAGACCCTTGGCGTCCAGAACACAGTAGTCATCTATCACAACATTATCTTCAATTGTTATTTTATGAGGGTGCCTTACGGTTATAGATTTCCCAAAGCTAACTCCCTTTCCAACTTTCTTAAATAATACCGGGTAGAACAAATTTCTAAAGAATATACCGGCAGATCCGGGCATATCCTGAAAAAGCATTGTGATTATTTCGTATTTTAACAGGTTAAAAAAGCCTCTCCTGCCCACAAAAAGGTCTATGTACTTAGCAATTTTTGACTTCTTTTTAGAAAAAAGCTCTTTTTGTATTTTACCCTCGTATTTTTCTATTTTTACCATCCTCCTGGTGAATGAAAGTTAACTTTTAAAATAAGACTGTTTAAAAAACTTATCTGAATTTTATTAATTAATTCTTTTTATTAAATCTAATATTAACTCTTTAACTTCTTATATGTTCCCTTATAAAGGCACCAAGATATTCCGCAGGTACACCAAGGACAGTTTTCCTCTTAATTCTATCACAATCCCTGCATGGAATGATATCATCAATAGAACCAGAACTGAATCTTTTCCTCATATTTCTTATTTCTCTACCATTAAAAATATCCTCTATCTTTTCATTTTCCGCATTTCCAAGGCATATTTTACCCTCAAAGTCCTGTGGACATAAAAATACCCTCCCATCATAAAATATTGTAAGAGAATACCAGGGAAAAGTGCACGCCGAAATCCTGTTTTTTTTACTGCTTTTTTCGGAATATTTTCCATTTATTTTAAGCAGACCTCCCCAGTTATGCGGGCTTCTTGTAACCAATTTATCTAACGGAAGATTTTTAAAATTCTTTAAAAAATTTGCCCTCTGTTTCTCTAACTCAACAGAGTCTGAAGCCGAATCATCCTGAATAACCTGGATAATCGTATATGGCTTTTTTGACCTCATTTCCCCCTTTACCCTTAAAAAATCTATTATATTGGAAAGAGTTTCATCAAATCTTGCCCCGTACCTGTTTTTTTCATAAACTTCTTTTGTATAACCATCAAATGAAAAAGAAATCAAATCAAGCCCGGCAAGTATAATTTCTCTGTCAAGTTCTTTATTCAAAAGAGTGGCATTGGTATGAATCCTGGTCCTGATACCTTTTTTATTTGCATAAGAAATCGCAGATATTATATTTTTATTTAGCAGCGGCTCTCCTCTATGAAAAAGGTTGACATCATAAACTTTGCCTGCTGATTCATCGATTATTTTCTTATACAACTTAAAATCCATATCACCTTTCTGGGAAGCCGGCAGGTCTTTATTCATGCAATAACGGCACTTAAGATTACATCTGCTTGATAATTCTATCCAGATTCTTATGGGATAATAATTAAGGTACTGCTTTCTTAAAGAATAATTTATATAAATCTCAAGTAACCTTGAAAGAAGGATTAATTTATTCATTGCAAGTTTAAACTTATTTTAGAATTGTTTCTTTTATTACGTATGTGGTTCTATTTCTAACTTCATGATGTACTCTCATCAGTACCTCTGCAAGAAGACCCATCGTTAAAAGCTGTATCCCCACAAAAATCATGAATATTGACAGGATAAATAGCGGCCTGTCCCCAAGAGGCTGGCTGAAAAATACCCTCATTATAATAAGATAAAGTGTAATTATAAAACCTGCTGCAGCGGTAAATAAACCCAGCAGACCAAATACCTGTATTGGTCTCTGTGAATAACTCAAAAGAAATTTTAGTGTTATTATGTCAAGAATCACCTTTATTGTTCTTGAAACCCCGTACTTTGACCTGCCGAATTTTCTGCTGTGGTGCCTTACGGGTACCTCGGCAATTTTAACGCCCATCCAGCTTGCTATCGCCGGTATGTATCTGTGCATCTCACCGTATAAATCAATGTTTTTTATAACTAAACTCCTGTAAGCTTTCAGGGTACAGCCATAATCATGAAGATAAACCCCGGTAAGTTTTGATATGATTTTGTTTGCGACCATTGAAGGAAATCTCCTTGTAGCAGCTTTATCCTTCCTGTTAATACGCCACCCACTTACTATATCATAACCTTCATTTATTTTATCCAGCAGAAGGGGGATGTCACGTGTGTCATTCTGCAGGTCAGCATCAAGAGTTACTATTACATCGCCTTCTGCAAAATCAAATCCGGCACTAATAGCAGATGTCTGTCCAAAATTTCTTCTGAAGCTTATTATTTTAAAAAGCTTATTTTTTTTATGGATCTTTAAAAGCTCACTAAATGTACCATCCGTGCTTCCATCATCTATAAGAAGGACTTCATAATTCAGGTTAATTCCAGAAAGTGTTTTTTCGAGCTCTTCGTAAAGCCTGTAGATGCTATCTTTCTCATTATAAATAGGTATCACGACAGATAAGTTAATATTGTTCTTCTTTATTTTTTTTGATAAATCAGCCATTTAAAACACCCTCTGCTTTTTTCTCTTTATACCATTCTACAAAATTTTCCAGACCCTGCTTTATATTAGTTTCAGGTGAATATTCTAACATTTTTCTTGCTTTTCTAATATCTGCAAAAGTGACAGGGACATCCCCGGGTTGATTATTTAAAAATTTCAAGTCTGCTCTCCTTCCGGTAGCGTCTTCAATCAGTTTTACCAGCTCTATCAATTTGACTGTCTGCGAATTCCCGAGATTTATAATTTCAAATCCCTTTATCCTGCTAACACTATTAATTATCCCTGAAATAATATCGTCAATATAAGTGTAGTCACGCGAGGAGGAACCATCACCATATATTTCTATCTTTTTTCCTGATATGATTTGCCTAGTAAATTTATGTATCGCCATTTCAGGCCTCTGCCTTGGACCGTAAACCGTAAAAAATCTCAAACAGAAAACTGACAATTCATAAAGGTTATAATAAGTATAGGAGATAAGCTCACCTGCCCTTTTGGTTGCAGCATAAGGAGACACGGGGCAGTTTACTTCGTCATCTTCCGAAAAGGGAATTTTTTTGTTGCCTCCATAAACAGAGGAGGAAGAAGCAAAAATAAACTTTTTAATATCATATTTCCTGCAGCATTCCAGCAAATTCATGGTCCCTGTAACATTTACTTTCTCATATAAAAGAGGGTCATTTATTGATGGTCTCACCCCGGCTCTTGCCGCCAGATGGATAACCATTTCGATATCATTTTCTAAAAATACTTTTTCCAGTCTGCTAAAATCACATATATCCAGGCGATAAAGTTTAAAGTTTTTACTATCCGCAATTTTTGAAATGTTGTCTTCTTTTATCCCGGGCCTGTAAAAATCATTAAAATTATCAATACTAACAATTTTAAAACCCAGCTCGATTAATTTTTCACAGAGGTGAGAGCCAATAAACCCTGCACCCCCTGTAACTGCTATATTCATTACTTCTGACTGCCTCTGCTTTTTAGATTTAAAATTTAAAAAAAAATTTTAATTAATTATAACAAAAAATTTTCTTTTATTAATTACAAAAATTAATTTAGAAAAAGAATGTCAGCAAATTTAAATCAAATAATGGAAAATTAATATAAATACGTACCTTTAAAGAATAAAAAACTCGAGAAAATATTAATTATATATAATAGCAAAGCAAAAGCTTTTATATTGTTTCCAAATGGTATAAAATATCAAAATGATTTTCTCTGGAATTTTTTAATCATTAAGTTATTTTTTTAAACCTTTAATGAAGGGGGAATGAATTGAAATTATTAGTAACAGGAGGAACCGGTTTTACCGGCAGCCGCCTGGTTGAATACCTTCTAAATAAAGGACATGATGTAACAGTGCTTGATAACCAGAAAGGCATTTTATATGACTACCTTGTAGAAAAAGGCGCAAAAATCATCATGGGTTCTGTAAATGACCGGGAAACGGTTAAAAAATCTTTAGATGGAGTAGAAGGCGTTTTTCACTTGGCTGCAGCTTTCAGGCAGATTAATGCCTCTAAGAAAACATACTGGGACGTAAATGTAGAGGGAACACGAATCATGTGTGAGGAATCAATAAAAAAACCCTTAAAGAAGTTTGTTTACTGCTCGACCCAGGGTGTCCACGGGGATGTCAAAAATCCCCCGGGCAATGAAGATTCTCCCATAGAACCTGTCGATTATTACCAGTACACAAAGCATGAAGCCGAAAAAGTGGTAAAAGAATTCGCAGGAAAGGGCCTTAAGAGCGTAATCATAAGACCCACCGCCATTTATGGTCCCGGGGATCCTGAAAGGTTTTTTTATCTTTTCCGTTTTGCTAAAAAAGGTAAATTTTATATGTTTGGCAACGGAAAAGCTTTTTATCACCCTGTGTACATAGATAACCTGAACGATGGTTTCTACAACGCTTTTGAGAGCAACAGGATCAATGCCGAAGTTTATCTAATCGCCGATGAGGAATATTTTACCATCAGAGAACTGGTTAAAAAAATAGGACAATCAATGGGAGTAAATGTTAAATTTATCCAGCTTCCTTTCTGGCCACTATATGCAGCAGCGTGTGTGTGCGAATTTATATGCATGCCTCTTAAAATATCACCTCCTTTATTCAGGAGAAGAGTTGACTGGTACAGGCAGAACAGGGCTTTTAAGATCGATAAGGCAAAAAAGGAAATAAATTATATCCCAAAGGTAGGAATTGAAGAAGGTTTAAAAAGAACAGCACAGTGGTATAAGGATAATAATTATCTGTAACTCAATTTTTTATATAAGACAATAAAAAAAACTGGACAAAATATATCTTTTATATCGTGATTGCTAATAATAATCAAAACGTTAAATTTTAAGGAAATAAAATGATGTGTGGAATTTGTGGCTTTAACTGGAATGATGAAAAACTAATTAAAAAAATGGTCCAGAAAATACATCACAGGGGACCCGATACAAACGGAACAAAGACTTTCCCTTCTTTTTCAATCGGAAATTCACGCCTTAGCATTCTTGACCTGTCACCCAGAGGCGACCAGCCCATGTCCACACTGAATGGAAAATTATGGATTGTTTATAACGGTGAAATATATAATTTTCCGGAAATAAAAAAAGAGCTCATGGCAAAAGGACACCAGTTTAACAGCCATACCGATACTGAGGTAGTTTTAAAAAGCTACCAGGAATACGGACCGGCCTGTCTTGATAAATTTAATGGAATGTTCGCATTTGCCATATGGGATGAAGAAAAAAAGGAACTATTTCTTGCGAGAGACAGAATCGGGATTAAACCACTATATTACTACTTAAAAGATGGAAGATTAATATTTGGCTCTGAAATAAAAAGTATACTTGAAGCTGATTGCGTTAAAAAAGAGATAAATCTCCAGTCAATGTATTATTACCTGGGTTATGAATTTGTTCCCGCTCCCGATACCATGTTTAAAAATATCCACAAACTCCGCCAGGGCCATTACGCAATATTTAAGGACGGTAACCTGAAAATTCAAAAATACTGGGACCTGGAATTCAGTGATGAAATACGAAACGAGGACGAAGCAACTGACAGGATTTTTAATGCCCTGGAAAAATCCATCAGAATGCGCCTTATAAGTGATGTTCCGCTGGGGGTTTTTCTTTCCGGAGGGCTCGATTCAAGTACTATTGTTGGTTTTGTCTCAAGATTATACCCCAAAAAATTCCAGACTTTTTCCATAGGATACAGAGATAAGAGTTTCTCCGAACTACCCTACGTTAAGATAGTTTCTGATTTTTTTGGCACTGAAAACAATATACTTATGATTGACCCGATATCACCTGAAGATATAGAAAAAAGCCTCTACCATCTGGATGAGCCAATGACTGACCTTTCTACTATACCCTTCTATCTTATAAGCCAAAAAGCCAGAGAAAAAGTAAAAGTATGTCTTAGCGGAGAGGGTGCAGATGAAATGTTCCTTGGTTACGACAGGTTAAAAGCAGCGAGACTTAACCGTTATTACATGATATTACCATCCCCTATAAGAAGGAATATGATATCACCTCTTATTATGAAATTACCAGACCAGCCCCAGAAAAAAGGGGCCATCAACATGCTAAAGAGGTTCATTGAAGGAACTCTTTATCCGGAGGAAGCAGGGGCAATGCGCTGGCAGTATTTTCTAAACCCATCAATAGAAAAAAATATTTTTGCAAAAACAGCAAGGGATAATATATCTTTTACTCCATTTGAACCCATATATTATTTTTCCAGAACTTGTAACTCGGACCTCCAGATAAACAAAGACATTCTTGTCGATCTAAAACTTACCATGGCAGACAGCGTTTTAATGAAAGTTGACAAGATGAGTATGGCTTCTTCCCTTGAAGTGAGAGTGCCATTCCTTGACCACGAAATTGCCGAGCTCTGCGCCTCGATTCCTGTAGATTTAAAACTTAAAAAATTAACCACGAAATATATATTCAGAAAAACTCTTAAAAAATACAAATTCCTTCCGGAAAGCATCATTAACCGCGGAAAACAGGGTTACAGCCTGCCAATAAAAAACTGGCTGAGGGAAGAACTAAAAGATTACATGATAGACCTTCTGGATCACTCGCCTGTCATTAAAGAAAATATTAATACCGATTACCTGTCAACTCTTATTAACGAGCATCTTAATTTAAAGCATAACCACAACCATATTCTTTGGGCCCTTATGAATTTAAGTCTGTGGTATAAGAAGTTCTTTTCTTAGAAAAGTCTTTGATTTAAAAATTCAATACAGGACAGCAAATACTATTTATCCCTGTTTTCGATATAATACCTAAGTGATTCTTTCCAGTGAGGCAAATCTTCAAGACCTATTTTTCTCAAATTATAGTTATCCAGAACCGAGTAATACGGCCTCTTAGCTTTTGCCCCGAACTGTTCAGAACTTATTGGAATAATTTTAACATCTAATTTTGCCAGTCGGGATATCTCACAGGCAAATTCATACCAGGAGCAGCTTCCGCTATTCGTCAAATGGTAAATTCCATATTTTCCGGTATGTATAATTTCAAGGAGTTTCTCTGCAACATCAACTGTGCTCGTTGGAGTTACAATCTGGTCATCCACTACTTTTATCTCTTTTTTTTCTACCCCCAACTTTATTATCATCTCCACAAAATTTGTACTTCCTTTGCCTATGGCACCTGCACGACCATAAAGGCCGCACAATCTTGCAATATAGTATTTTTCAAGAATGTTCTGTATCACCTGTTCGCCTGCAAGTTTCGATATACCATACATACTGAGGGGAGCAGGACAGTCAGTTTCTATGTACGGCTCATTTTTCTTCCCATCAAATACATAATCCGAGCTGAAATGCATAAGAGGAATATTTAAATCACTGCATATCAGTGAAAGATTTTTTACCCCGAGTACATTTACCTTAAAAGCTGATAAAGCCTCGTCTTCACATCTGTCCACATCATGAAATGCCGCTGTATTTATTACTATATCCGGATTTATCCTCTTTAAAATACTGTCACTTGATTTATAATCACATACATCAATATCCTTCAGCCCTATAAGCCCTGTAACTTCCACGCCTTCTCTTTTAAAATAGCTGTTTACGTCAGTTCCTAGCTGCCCCTCAACTCCAATAAGCGCAACTTTCATTATTAAAACTCCCTATAAAATTCATATTTTTTTAATTAACCATAAATTTTAAAATAAAATAAAAAAAATCTGCCGTGAAGCATTTTTTATAAAGATACTGTCAGCTCTAAAGATAAATAAGAAATTATTATTTCTGCCTTAATCATTACCTGCCTTTTAAATAATTGGATACAAACGTAGAAGTCTTACCCGGACCACTGCGAAATAAATGATAAAAAAATCTTTTTAAAAGGTAGGTTTTACTCCTCCCGGCTGCTTTATTCTCTGCTGAGTTATGGCTTCCTGCTTTACTGCCATCAACAAAATCATCAATTTTTCTATCCTTTAATGCACTTGAAACAGGGTCCCGGCAAAAATCAATAATAGGCTTGCATACTTTTTCCCAGGTATAATTAGCGGATATTTTTTCTATATTTTCCAGACATTGTTTATAAAAATTTTCGTCATCGGCAAGCTTTATAATGGCATTAGCAACTCCCCTGACATCTCCATTGTCCGGGGTTACGCCAAGACCTTTTCTATCAACCATATCACTCAGGCAATCACCCTTAGTGGAAATAATGGGCAAACCGGCCCATAAATAATCAAGTATTCTGGTCCTGTATGAGAACCTGGTCTCAATGTGGTCGGGGTGAGTAATTATACCTGCATCAGCTTCCAGAAGATAATTCTGCCTTTCGTTATAATCTATCCAACCATAATTAAAAAATACATTTTTACTGTATAAATTTAATTTTTTGGAAAGATTTATGGTATCATTTACCATCCTGAGCTCTCTTACCTCTGGATTGGGGTGCTTTATACCCATGAAGAACAGTTTTATATCACTCCTTACTTTTGCTATCTCTGCCATTGCTCTAATCAGCGTAAGAGGGTCAAACCAGTTATAAATACCCCCTCCCCATATGATAACAAAGTCATTTTCCTCGATTCCCTTGATGCTGCCTTTAAGGACATTCCTTGTATGCAACGGTTTTGACTCTGGAAGACCAAAAGGCACCACATCTATCATTTTCTTTAAAGTGTGGTCCTGGTTATAAGAATAAGGATTCAACCTATTCAAAGCTGCCAGCATACCCAGCCAGAAATCCCTCTGCCGCTCGGAAGCGCATATAAAGAAATCTCCATAATAAAATTGTTCATTAAATATTTCATGTATCGACTTATGTATCTTCAGCCTGTTTTCCATTGGCTCCAGCTCGTACTCTGCCAGAGTGGCAAGATTATAAGGGTCGTAAATATCTATTATTAAATACTTCCCCGAGTCTTTTATGCTCCTGAATTTTGCAAAAGCCATTCCCCCGCTTAAGATAATATCAACCTTCTTTATAATTTCTCTCAGCTGGCTGTCATCCCTGAACTGGACTATCTCGAAATTCTGCCCGGGGATATTTACCTTATTTGGAACGGCAAGCGTAACCTCCATATACTGGGAAAGAACCCTGGCAAAATTCCATGCCCTTATTGCCGGCCCTGCCATCTCTTCCGAAACTATTTCTGCCGTAACGATAAGAAGCTTTCTTTTTATGTCTTTCTCAAAAACCTCGTAAATTCCAAGAGACCTTAAGAGGTCAATTTGTTTCTTCTGATAATCTTCATCTGGTGAAACCGCAAGAAACTGGCCCTTAAAATAAGAAAAAATAGATTTATCGTCCCTTTTTCTATTTTCCTGTATAAACTTCCTTTTTTTTATTAGCTCCGGCAGATTATCCAGAAAATTGTTTGCTGCCATAAGCGAGCTCAGTGGTTCGTCTGATATTCCCACATCCTCTGTTCTGACATTTTTGGAAACTAAATTCCTGAGGTTATAATAATCCTTATAATCAAATTTAAAATCCACAAAAATCCTGCTATAAATGCTTGCAAGCGTTCCGGATAACACACGGGAAAGATTGCTGTCATCATAATTTTTAAATACCGAATATAAGGAATTCCTTTCCTTGAGGAATCTCAGCCTGTCCTCGCTTATATCCCTGGAAGTTCCATGGTGATGGTGATAAACAATAGATTCAGGGGCAAACACAACCTTATAGCCAAGAACCCAGAGCCTCCATCCGAGGTCAACATCTTCGTAATAGGCAAAAAAATCTTCGTCAAAACCACCGGTTTCAAGAAAAACTTTTCTATCTATCATCATAGCTCCGCCATTTACAAAAGGAAGAAATCTGTATCCTCTATATTTATCATTCTCTGTCTTCATTCCGTAATCAATCTGGAATCCTTTGCCCTCGAAATTAATCATCCCGCCTACAAAGTCAATCGTTTTGCCATCTATTGAAAGAACTTTTGAGCCGGAGGCAACGACTTCCCTGCTTTTATATATGGGCCTTAATAGCTCGACAAGCCAGTTTTTATCAACTTTTGTATCATTATTTAAAAAAGCTATATATTCACCCGTTGCAGCTCTTGCCGCCTGATTGTTGGCACAGGCGAACCCCATGTTTTCGTTATTATTGATTATTTTAACCCGGGGATAATTTTCTTTTACTAATTTTACCGAGCCGTCCCCTGAACCATTATCGACCATGATAATTTCCACTTTATCCTGAGGATAATTAAGCTCCATGAGGCTACCCAGGCATTCTTTTAGATACTGCTCGCCATTAAGATTGACAATTGATATTGAAACTTCCGGGAAAGTAAGAATATCTTTCATATAATCTACTCTCCTAAAAAATAATGGTAATTATAATAAATAAATTATTGTAAATTATAACAGACAATCCATTTTTTTACATAATATCTATATATACCTTCAGATAAAAATCAGTACAATAATGCATTTTAATTCTTTTAAGCTTTATAAACATTTTCCCTTATAATTAGTATAATGATAAAATTTAAATTATAATTTTAACCTGTAGCTTACGTGATTGCTTTTGTATAGAATTAATACAAAAGGTTTTTAAAAAATGAAACAGATAAATATAGCTTTCATTACAGACAGGATGATAAAAGGCCATGGAGTGGACCTTGTGGTGGATAGAATTGCTGACGGCCTGGCACGTATGGGTTATACATGCAGAATTTACTGTAATTATTTTGATGAAACATTTACCAACCGGAAATCATATAATATAGAAAAGCTCCATTATTTCAAGCCACATGCCAATCCACTTATTTACGAAAGAAGAATCAGAAGACTCGTCCCTTACCTTAACAGCAAAGATGTTGACCTTTTTATAATCCAGTCATTCCCATTTTACAGTCTTATACCAAAACTAAACAAACCTGTACTTATAGTTGACCACGGAATACCGTATTCAGAAGGTCTGCCCCTTAAGAGAAGATTAAAGTATAAATATATGGATATAAGCCAGAATATCTCTTATTTCAGGAAAGCAAATAAAATTGTTTCGGTATCCCGTTATCTCTTAGATTCCCTTCCCGGAAATCTCAGGGAAAAGGCTACATGTATATATAACGGATGCGACCATTACCAAAAAATGATTGGCGAGAGTGAGATTGCGGCTTTCAGGGAAAGCCTGGATGTTAATCCCGAAGATATACTTTTATTATTTGTGGGAAGGCTTAACCTTACCAACCAGCCATACAAGGGACTTTCAGAACTTATCGAAATATACCAGGAAGTTTATAAAAGACATAAGAACATAAAACTCCTCGCAGTGGGTTATGGCTCAAGAAATGATGAAGAACTTCTTAAAAACAAGGGTGTATTGTCCATAAGCAACGCCCCGGAAGAAATAATGCCTCTAATCTATTCATCCTGCGATATATACACCACCTGCTCTAAATGGGAAGGTTTTGACCTCCCCGTAGCAGAGGCACATAGCTTTAAGAAACCGACTATCTGTTACAACATTGGCGCACATCCAGAGATATCTGTAAATGGAGAAACAGGTTTTGTGTTAGACAATAAGAAAGAATTTCTTACAAAACTGGAAACACTCGCCACAGACAGGAAGCTAAGAGAAGAAATGGGTGAAAATGCCGAAAAATATGCATCCAACTTTACATGGGAAAATAGCGTAAAAAAATATCACCAGATTATAAAACAAACACTTAATTTAAAGGAGTCATATTTTGACAACTTAAAACCTGCCTACAGAATAAAGCTTCCTGCCTCAAAAAAAGTGTCGGTGGTTATCGTAAACTACAACTCCACTTACCCTGTAATGAAAGAATGTCTTGATTCAATAAAATACCAGTCATATAAAAATTTTGAAGTAATCATTTTTGACAATAATTCAACTCATAATGTTCTTGAAGATATCAAAAAAGAATATAAAGATATAAAAATAATATATTCCAGAGAAAACCTCGGTCTGGGTGAAGGCATAAACCAGGCTATAGAGCATGCTGACTCTGAACTAATTTTAATATCAAATTTCGACCTGGTCTATAACTTCGATGCTTTTGAGCAGATGGTTGAATCAATCAATAACCTTGAAAGCATTTATCTTGGCGTGGCTCCCAAGATTAAGTTTTACTATCAGAGAGATTTTCTGGAAAGCGTAGGGATTTATCTTGATAATAACCTTTATCTGGGCCATTATGGACTGGGTCAACTGGACCTGAGCCAGTATAACAGGGCCGAAGACATATTTGGCATTTCATTCGTATCATGTATGCTAAAGCACGAGGCTTTTTACGAAAATAAAGTTGGTCCCATAGACCCGACTTTCTTTTTGTTTTACGAGGATGCAGATTTCTCCTACCGGGCAAATCTTCACGGATATAAATTCAGGTCATGTGCTCCCGCAATTTGTTATCACAGATATTCTTATAGCTTCAGGGATGACGCGACTGCCTTCGAAAGAAAATATTATTACCAGAAGCTGAACCTCTTAAAAACAGCATATAAAAATTCCGAGCTGCCGACCCTTAAAAGAGTTATGTCAAACGAATTAAATATACAGAAGCAAAACTTAAGAGATGTTAATCTTAAAGAAACAGCAAAAAAAATAATAAGTGATTTCAGGGGAAGCATACAATACCTGAAAAAAGATAGAAATTATATTGATTTCTCAAGACAGCTATCAGATGCAGATATAATAAAATACAGCTGGGGTGAAAATACCTATTTTGATGTTGTAAGAAATGAACCGGTTTATTCTATAGAAAATCTTCACCATTCATACCGCAGATTGTTTTCGCTCATGGGCAACAGGAAATACGAGGGAATCGTCAATTACCTGATGAACCTAAGAGACACTAAATTTAGAATGGAGGTAAACTTATTTAAAAATATCCTTCATAATAAATTTGAATATGAACCCGCACCTGTCCATAAATTCATAGATAAAATAAAATGAGAAAGAATGCCTTAAGAATTGGAATAGATATATCATCTCTTCTTAATCACGGTCCCGATATTGGCGCGGGCAGGTATATACTTAACCTGGTAAAAGCCCTTATCACAGAAGATAAAAAAAATACTTATGTCCTGACCGGAAGATATGAAACAAAAGAATATCTTAATATCATAAATAACCTCATAGAAGAGTTTAATGGCAGAGTTGATTTAAAACTAACTAAAACCTCACATAAAAAACTTGAACTGTGGGATAAATTAAGATTTCCGCCTCTTGAGCTAACAGGTTTCAGTGCCGATATCTTTCACTGCCCTGACTATCTCGTTCCCCCGACACTAAACAAAAATATAATAATAACCATACATGACCTTTCTTTCTTAAGATACCCCCAGTTTAATTTTGACTGGTTTATAAAAAAATATACCGGGCTGGTAAGAAAAAACGCGCTCAGAGCAAAGAGAATAATTGCCGATTCATACAGCACGAAAAATGACATTGTAAGATTTTTTGAAATAAATCCTGATAAAATAGAAGTTATCTACCTTGCCGCCGAAAGTATCTTTAAAAAATTAGATGATAATGAGAAAGATACAAATTCCCTCATAAAACATGGCATCGATAGAAAATATATACTTTCAGTTGGCACCATAGAACCCAGGAAGAATTTTATTACTTTAATTAAAGCTTTTAACCTTATAAAAGAAAATGAAGCTGCGGCTGACTTAAAGCTCGTAATAGCTGGGAGAACAGGATGGAAGAGCGAAGACACCTATGCTGAAAGGGGGAAAAGTCCTTACCTGAAGGATATTTTATTTACCGGAAGAGTTCCCGACAGCGATCTTATACAGATTTATAACCAGGCTGAAATCTTTGTTTATCCTTCTATATTCGAGGGTTTCGGACTTCCCCCTCTGGAAGCAATGAGCTGTGGCCTTCCTGTAATAGTTTCCGACACCTCGTCACTTAAAGAAGTGATTGGTGATTCGGGGATACTCGTTAAGGTTGGAGATGAACATGAACTTGCCAGAAACATTCTGGATGTTCTAAAAAATAAAGAGCTAAAGGAAAGACTTATAAAAAAATCGCTCCTGAATGCCAAAAAATTCAGTTGGGCTAATACTGCAAAAAAGACCTTTGAACTTTATTATAAGACTAACTTACATTAACAGCAGCCTTAATTAATCCATTACATACCCCTGGTTTAATAATCGGTTATATTTATTTTTTAAGATGGACATTCTTAAAGACAAAAGAGTCGTGTAAAGAATTGTAGAATAAGAAGCAGGGGTACCAGTCATGTATACATAAGAGTAATCGTATATTTATCAGAAACAATAGTTACAAACTAGTTACAAATTTTTATTGACAAATACTTTAAGTAATGATAATTTGTTACAAACTAATTACAATCTCCTGCTGGCACGCGCCGTAAGTAGTGATACTTACTTAAAATATTGACTATGTTAATTTTAACAGACTCTTCCACATGAAAGGAGATATAAATATGGTTGGAAATAATACCCTGAAGGATAAAGAAAAAAAGAAATCAAAGAAAAGAGAAGACTTAATTGCCTCTTTACAAAAAATTGTAAAGTACGAAAAATTTCTATCTGAAGAAAGACTTGTTGAGGTTGCCAGAGAGTTTAATTTATCCCCTGCTGAAGTCTATGGAGTAGCAACATTCTACTCATTTTTACCTGTAAAACCGGCAGGTGAAAATATTATAAAAGTCTGCCAGACAATAGTTTGCGACATGAAGGGAAAAGATACGGTTTTAAAAGCTATTAAAGACAGGTTAAATATCCTGCCGGGTCAGACAAGTAAAGACGGTAAATTTAGTTTGTTAACTGTGAATTGCATAGGTCAATGCGATAATGCACCCTCTATGCTTATAAATAATAATCCTTATGTAAACCTGACATATGAAAAAGTTATTAAAATCATTGATGAATATCAATCATAAAAACTTATTCGCAGGGAGGTATTTCTATGATGATAGATATAACAGAAAAGAAAAATAAAATAAACTCCTGTAAAAAAAGAGTTGACATGATATTTAAAGACCAGGACATCAATAAGGTAATAGACGGGATATTAGAAATAAGCCCCGATAGTATAATCAATGAATTAAAGGATTCGGGTCTCCGTGGTAGAGGAGGTGCAGGATTTCCAACATGGATTAAATTAAAAGGTGCAAAAGAGATAGAAAGTGACTCCAAATATGTAGTATGCAATGCAGATGAAGGTGAACCGGGAACTTTTAAAGACAGGGAAATCATTAAAAAGAAACCTGAAAAAATTTTAGCAGGAATGACAGCGGTTGCAAAAGCAATCGGGTCAAATAAAGGATTCATCTATTTAAGAGCAGAATATAATTATCTGCTTGAAGACCTTCAAAGAAATGTAGAATCGTTCAACGACAGGCTCGTAAGACATGGATTTGACTTTACTGTAGAAATTAAATCAGGAAGCGGTGCTTATGTTTGTGGTGAAGAAACTTCCCTGCTTGAATCAATGGAAGGTAAAAGAGGAGAGGTAAGAAATAAGCCTCCCTTCCCTTCACAATCAGGTTATCTTGGAAAACCAACTGTGATAAATAATGTTGAAACTCTTGTTTATGTAGAAATAATTATCTCTGACGGTGCCGGAAGTTTCAAAAAGCTTGGTACTATAGATTCGAGGGGCGCAAAAGTTTTTAGTATTTCCGGAGATACTGAAGTTCCTGGAATTTATGAGATTGAGATGGGAATGACATTAAAAGAATTCTCGGATCTTTTTGGAGATAGTAACACAAAAGCAGTACAGGTCGGGGGAGCTTCCGGTTTTTGCATCCCGAGAAGTAAATTTGAAGAAACAATAATAGGATTTGAGGGTGTTCCAACCGGTGGTTCTATGATATTATTCTCCGACAAAAGATCTATGTACAATATCCTTCACAATTATCTTGAATTCTTTGTCGAAGAATCCTGCGGACAATGTACCCCATGCAGAGTAGGTTGCCAGCAGCTTTTAAAAGGCATAGAAAGTATAAAAAAAGGAATTAAACCCAAAAATTATATTGAAGAACTTTTAAATCTTGCAAAAACCATGAAAATTACTGCAAAATGCGGTCTGGGGCAATCCGTTTGCAATCCGTTTACCTCTATTGTTGAAAATTTTAGAGAAGAAATAATATATTAATTTATGAGGAGGGCGCAGACAGGAAATGGTTAATATAAAAATAAACAATATTGAAGTCAGTATTGAAGAAGGCTCAACTATACTTGAGGCAGCAAAGAAGGCCAACATAAAAATCCCTACATTATGCTATCACGAAGACATCTGTGTCGCAGGTAATTGTAGAGTTTGTGTTGTGGAACAAAAAGGAGTAAATAACCTAAAAACAGCATGTGCAACACCTGTTGAAGAAAAAATGGAAATATATACCAGTAGCAAAAGGGTTAGAGAAGCAAGAAAAACAATAATTGGCCTTTTATTATCTGAACATAATAATGATTGCCCTCATTGTTACAAAAATGGCAATTGCGAGCTGCAGGATCTTGCTGGAGAATATCTGGTTGATTCTGATAAGTATATCAGTATATTAAAAGATTATACAATTGACAGGTCTTCCCCTTCGATTATTAAAGACGACAGTAAGTGCATAAAATGCCAGAGGTGTGTGAGAACATGTGCTGAATTACAGGGTGTAAATGCATTATGCGTTTCAGGAAAAGGTTCTGAGATAAAAATTACCACCTTTTTTGAAAAACCCATGGATTCCATTACCTGCACAAATTGTGGTCAATGTGTTATTCACTGCCCAACTGGAGCACTTATAGAAAAAAGCTACATAGATGAAGTGTGGGAGGTTTTAAATGACCCTTCCAGACATGTTGTGGTTCAGACTGCACCAGCAGTAAGAGTGGGCCTTGGGGAAGCAGTTGGGCTCGAGCCGGGCCAGAGCCTTACCGGTAAAATGGTTACAGCGCTCAAAATGCTTGGATTTGATGCAGTATTTGATACCAACTTCTCTGCAGACCTTACTATAATGGAAGAAGCAACAGAACTTCTGGTAAGACTGAAGAAAAAAATAAAAGAAAACGAAAATGCGGCACTTCCACAGTTTACATCATGTTCCCCGGGATGGGTAAAATACATCGAGTATGAATTTCCGGACATTCTTGAACACCTGTCAACCTGTAAATCCCCGCAACAGATGCTTGGGCCTCTTGCAAAAACATATTATGCACAGAACATGAAAATTAATCCGGAAAATATCGTGGTTGTTTCAATAATGCCCTGTACCGCAAAAAAATTCGAAGCCAACCGCCCGGAAATGTATTCCAGTGGATATAAAGATGTCGATTATGTTTTAACTACCAGAGAATTCGGCAAAATGATCCAACAGGCTGGAATAAATTTTGAATCACTGGAAGACTCTGAATGTGACAGCATCCTTGGTAAACATACTGGAGCAGGGGTTATTTTCGGAGCAACCGGTGGTGTTATGGAAGCAGCTCTCAGAACAGCCTATGAAATAGTTACAGGAAGAGAGGTCCCTTTTTCAAATCTTAACATTATCCCTGTAAGAGGTCTGGAAGGAGTAAAAGAAGCAACAATTAAAATCGAAAATTGCAAGGCTGAGTGGAAATTTCTTGAAAATATAGAATTAAAAGTTGCTGTTGCCCATGGGCTTTCAAATGCAAGAAAACTGGCAGAACAGGTAAACGCCGGAAAATCTCCCTATCATTTTATTGAGATAATGGCCTGTCCGGGCGGATGTCTGTCAGGTGGCGGCCAGCCAATACCTGTAAATAATGAAATAAGGGAAAAAAGGTCCAGGGCAATTTATGCGGAAGATGAATCTTTAGAATTCAGGAAATCTCATGACAACCCTGAAATAAAAAGAATTTACCGGGATTTCCTTAAACAACCCTTAAGCCACAAATCCCATGAGTTTCTACATACGGGTTATACAAAAAGGAAAAAATATTAAAAATTAAAAGAATGAAAAAAATTATTATAATTCTTTTGTTGATATCAATCATATTTGCTTCCAATTTTATTTTTTTTGGTTGTAAAGAAACTAAAAACTTAGATAGCGGAAAAAACTATTCTGCAGAAGAAGCCGGAGACGAAAGCAAGATTACCGTAGGTGCTCTCAGGGGACCCAGCGCAATCGGTATGATAAAATTAATTAACGAAGCTGCCACAAATAATGAAAATAGTAATTTTACTTATGAGATAATCGGTTCTCCTGATATTATGATAGCAAGAATTATATCAAACGAAATTGCCATAGCAGTACTTCCAACAAATGTTGCTGCAAAATTATATAACAAAGGAGTAAACATAAAACTGATTGCTGTCGTTGGAGGAGGTGTCATTTATCTTGTTTCAGACAAAAACCAGAACATCAAAAAGGGCAAGTGGGAAGATTTAAAAGGGAAAAAGATAAATATTATTTCTAAAGGCTCTACCCCGGATGTTGTCTTCAGATATCTCGCAGATAAAAATGGTATTGATACCGAAAGCGATATAACATGCGATTATTCATTTGACCAGGTAGAACTAAGCCAGCTCCTTATTGCAGGAAAACAAAATACAGGAATACTTCCCGAACCATTTGTAACAGGCGCTCTTGAAGCAAATGACAGCCTTGAAATAGTTATGGATATCCAGGAAGAATGGGGAAAAATAAACTCATCAAATATCCTGCCCCAGACATGCCTGATTGTTTCTTCATATGTAATAGATAATTATAAAAATAATTTAGAAACATTCTTAAAAGATTATAAAGATTCTATCAGCTGGTCAAACAACAATCCCGGCGATGCAGGTAGCATGGCCGAAAAACTTGAAATAGGCATAAAGGAGGAAATTGCAGAAACAGTGATACCAAGATGCAACCTTATATACCTTGACAAAGAGAACGCAAAAGAAATTTTAGATGAATATATGGAGATATTATATCAATTTTCTCCTGAAGACATAGGCAGCAAAATACCCGTAAGTGAATTTTATTATGATGGATATAATAAATAAAAAAAAAGATTATCTCATCTTATTCGCTGCAATCTCTATTCTTCTTATAATATGGAAAATATTTTCCTTAATAATAAATTCAGAGATTATTTTACCTTCTCCCGAAAACACCTTCATCAGTGTAATAGAGGTCGCAAGGCAGGATGATTTCTTAAGCGCTGTATTTCATTCAATAACCAGAGGACTCATAGGATTCATTATTTCATTCCTATCAGGAATTATTTTAGGGATAGCAACAGGATTTAATAAAATACTTTACAAATTGATGGAACCTGTTCTGGTAATTATTAGATCAATTCCTTTAATATCAATAATACTAATTTCATTAATCTGGTTTAATTCTGAAAATGTCCCCGTATTTGCAAGTTTCCTGGTGTCATTTCCCATAGTATATACAAATGTTACCGAAGGGGTAAAAAATATCGATAAAAAAATCCTGGAAATGGCACAATCATATAAAATAACAAAAACAAGGATCTTAACAGAAATATATATTCCTGCAATTCTGCCCTTTATAATCGCATCAGCAATTTCTTCGGTAGGTATAGGATGGAAGGCTGTAATCGCAGCTGAAGTTTTAAGTAATCCTTTAAGAGCTATCGGTACGGACATGCAATTATCCAAAATATACCTGGAAACCGATAAAGTAATCGCATGGACTATAATAGCTATATTGATAAGTTATCTTTTTGAATTATTCATAAAAATTATTGAGAAAAAAACTGTAAGGTGGAAATATTAAATTGTATATTGAAATTAAAAATCTAACTAAAAGTTTTAAAGACCTGACAGTCTTTAAAGATTTTTCCATCAGGATACCTGAAAATAAAATAACTGTGATAATCGGAGAATCAGGATGTGGCAAAACAACATTATTAAACATTCTAAGCGGAATATATCCTGCCGATAGCGGCATATTTGAAAATCTAAAGCAAAGAACTATATCATATATCTTTCAGGAACCCAGATTACTTGAATGGAAAACTGTTAAAGGTAATATAGAATTTGTTTTAAAAGATATCTATCCAAAAAACAACAGAAGAGAAATTACTGAAAAATTTATTAAATTAGTCAGCCTTGAGAGATTTTCAGACTATTACCCTAATCAGTTAAGTGGCGGCATGTCGCAAAGAGTCGCTGTCGCGAGAGCATTTGCATTTCCATCAGATATTCTACTGATGGACGAACCGTTTAAACAATTAGACCTTAAATTAAAAAAAGATATTCTTTACTCATTTCTGAATTTATGGCAGATAGATAAAAGAACTGTTATATTTGTCACCCATGATATCGAAGAGGCTGTTATGCTCGGTAATGAAATTTTTGTTTTAAAAGGCTTCCCCGCCAGGATTATAAACAATATTAAAATTGAACAAAATCAACTTGAGAGAAACTTAACTAATGCAATATCAACCGGTATTAAAAATGATATTGTAAAAATTATGGACTCATGACTTTTACTTAATAATTTACTTTGCTATATTACACTTTGCCATTCTACTTTTTAACCAGAAAGGTTATTTCTCTATGCTTATCTCAGGGTCGAGGTCCGCAAGGCCTTCTGCTATATTCCTGTGGATCACATTTATGGTAAACATATCATCTACCCAGTCACAGTATGTTTTATTGTCATTGTAGCCAACGGCAGGAGATACGTAATATTCTCCTCCAATAAGGTTTACCTTAAAGGAAAAAGTTACTTTTGCCTCCTCATTCTTATTGAAGACACCTGTTTCAATCTTCTTCAGTCTTGAATTTGTACCATAAATGATATTACCACGGTAGTCAGTTATCCTTATACCAAATATGGGCTCCTCTACTTTATTTTTAAAAAGGACATTATATGTAATTTTTATGCTGTCACCATATTCACAGTAGTCTTTTTTCCTCCCACCTTCATCAAACATGTTTATGCCTGTAATTTCTGCGTCTCCTGAACCAAAGCGGTTTATGGTCTCTCCATCAATGCTGAGATGCGAGAGCCTTCCTATCTCTTCACCATCAACAATTTTACGGTTGCTGTCAATCACCGTCTTAAAAATCTTTTTCCTCTCCGCTCTCTGCTGCTCTACAATTCTCTTTTTCTCAAGTTCTTCAACATAAGCCCTGTACTTTGAAACTATATCCAGAGGCTTTCCTATATCCATTATTTTTCCATCTTTTAAGAATATAACTTTGCTGCATAAATCAGAAATAGTATCAAGGTCATGAGAAACTATTATGATAGTCTTGCCGCTTTTCATAAAATCATATATTACCTTATAACATTTTGACTGAAATGCCTGGTCACCCACAGCTAAAACTTCATCTACAAGTAAAATATCGGGATTGACATTTATAGCCACCGAAAAGCCAAGCCTCATATACATACCGGAAGAGTAATTTTTTACCGGTGTATCTATAAAACGCTCCAGACCGGAAAAATCTATAATGTCATTTAATTTCCTGTCCACATCTCTCTTCCTCATCCCGAGTATCGCCGCATTTATATAGATATTTTCCCTTCCGGTCAGGTCGGGATGAAATCCGGCTCCCAGCTCCAGTAGAGCCGAAAGGGGACCATTCACAATCACCTTTCCGGAATTAGGCTGTATGATTTTTGCAAGAAGTTTGAGGATAGTGCTTTTGCCCGAACCATTTGGGCCAATAATACCGCAGGTTTCCCCGTGTTTTACGGAAAACGAGACATTATCAAGCGCAAGAAATTCTTCATATGTCGTTCTCCTCAGGGTAAGAATAGTTTGCTTCAGGCTGGGAACTTTTTCATGGTAAATACGGTACCTCTTCGATACAGATTTAACTTCAACAGCCAGATCATTGGCGTGGTTCATTAATCTTTTTTCTCTGTAACCGGACTTACTTATTTTCATAAAAAATCACCTGCCGGATGTACTTAAATTTCTTCAGCAAACCTGTACTCAAGTTTTTTAAATAAAAAATATCCCACAAAAAATATCAGGAATGTAATGCCCAGGGCAATAAGGGTATCAGTTATTGTCGGGAATCCTGCCCCTTGAGGATATTTAACATAATAAAAAATATTACGGTAATATGAAGCATATATAGTCATCGGATTAATTTTGATAAAAGGCTGATATTTCGGAGGCACCATACTTAAAGGATATATTATAGGTGTCCCAAAAAACCATACCATCATTATAATAGTTATAAGATGCTGAAGGTCCCTAAAAAACACGTTTAAAGCTGAAACCAGAAGAGTCATGCCCACAACAAGGAAAAACTGGAAAAATATTACCACCGGAAGAAGGTAAAGATAAATATAAAATTTATAACCCATTGCTCCAAGTACTATAAAAAGAGCCACAAGCTCTAAAAAGAAATTAATAAGATTTGACAGAACAATAGAAAGCGGAAGAATCTCTCTCGGAAAATATATTTTATTTACAAGGTTGCTGTTTCCTATAATGCTCCCTGCTCCGTAATTTACAGAATTCGAAAGAAAGTTAAATGGCAGAAGGGCGCAGATTAAAAAAATTGCGAACTGTTCGATGCCTGCTCTGAGAACGACAGAAAATACGAAGGAATAGACCAGCATGGTTAAAATAGGGTTAAGCAGTGACCAGAAAAACCCAAGAGCCGAACCCCTGTATTTTACTTTAAGCTCCTTCTTTGTAAGGCTAAAAAGGAGTTCACGATAAGAAAACAATTTTTTAATTCCTGAAAACATAGTTTATATATTTTTTAAAAATTTACTCTTTTATTATATCTCTTTTTAATTTGCTATTTCTTTATTTATTTTATAATACCGATTCCTACTAATATTCCAGCTAACATTTTTTATCTATAATCCTTAAAAAGCAATTACAGAAAAAATTAGCGATTATTATAACACTTATAAATTAAAAAAATAAAAGCTCCTTCCCATTAAACTTAAAATAAAATTAAAACAAAAAGTACTATTTTAAAGAAATTTATTCAATAAACTTAAATTCACCGCTCAATACACCCAGTTCCCTTGTGTCACTCGTGAGTCCCCTTTCCCTCGGAACCCAGCTCCTGCTACATGATATGGTAAGGGTAAACTTTTGCCCTTTGTAATCCGACAGGTCTATCTCTACATTATGCCATTCTTTATCATTAATTTTCACTATTTTCACCAGCCTGTTATCAACAAAGAATCTTACGAATAAAGGAATTAGATGACCGGCAGGGTCCAGGTCTTTTAAAGGCACGATTAATATATCTGCCTCTTTATCCACGACTTTACCTGCGTCTATGCCTATCCACTTTACAGTCCTGCCCTCCAGAATTTCCTCCTGGTAATATCCGAAATTATTATCCCAGCCAACTTCTTTTTGCCTTATATTTAATGATAGTTCCGAACATGAGCTATAAAATAAGCTTCCTGAAAAAATCAATATAATAATTATAAGACTTACTTTCTGTACCACATTAAGATTAAATTTTTTTACGACATTTAAAGACCCGCCAGCTTTCTTTAATTTATTACTCTCCACATTATCAAGCAGCCCATATAAATCTGACTCTTTTATCTTAATAAAAGTAATAGCAAGACCTATTACAAGCCAGAACATAAACTGAATCTCATTAAAATTAGTATGGGGCCCTAAAAATAATAATACAGCCATCGAAATAAAAGAAATGAAAAAACCTGTCAAAAACCAGTCTTCATTGCCACCTTTTCCAACCAGATTCTGTCTGCGGTAAAAATAAGAAGTCTTTTTTATTATTAAAAAGAAGATAAAAAGAACCATTATCAGCCCTACCAGCCCTAGCTCTGATAGTATCTGCAGATAATAATTGCCTGTATAATCAACAATCCTTATCGCTGAATCATTCACCTCATAATAATTTGGAAGCTCAATTATAAAACCACCAAGGCCAACACCTGTTATTTTATAATCCCTGAACATATTTAAAGCCTGTGCCCAGATAAAATGCCTTTCAGATGAAACCGATTTGAAACCTTCTATAAATCCAGCCTGCCTGTATACATTGTAACCCATCCAGATAGTATCAACTGTCCTGTCAAAAAGGGCAAACCCTGTTTCCGGTGGACGGTATTTATCCTTTAATTCAATACGGCTAACCATTACAAAGGCCAAAAGAGACACGAAAACTACGACAGCCGCAAGCACCAGCACAGTCATGCTTATTGAAAAATATTTAATTTTTTTTGACTTCCTGCTTTTTAAAACAAGTAATTTAACCAGACGCACAATTCCGATAATTAGAAAAGCAGCAATTGCTATGACTATCCCACCCATCGCATTTCTTGAACCAGAAAAAAGTGTTATCAGAAGGAGAGAAAAAAGCAAAAGTACAGTCAGCAGACGCTGGTACCATTTTTTATAGTATATGAGCAGAACGATATATAACGGGAATGCTAAAATTATATAATTTCCAAGCGCATTGGGGTCGGTAAAAGTAGCGTTAATCCTGTCTGCTTCCGCCCACTGGCTGAAACTTCCAAAAGTCGGGTTAAAAAAATGCTGGTAAAAACCTATTACGAAAAAAACCACATTGGAAGCAATTATTACTATAACGGCTTTTATAATATCTCTTATTTCATTAAAAGTATTAAAAATTATAAATAAAAGACCAAAGCCAATTACATAATTGAAAAAAAACTTTATGGTCCAAAATATTGAACCCGTAGAGCCTGTTCCATCAATATTTACCGCAAGATTATGGTATTCCGAAGACAGGAAAGGTACAAAATTTGCATAACGATATATGGTAATAATAGCAGAGGCCGCAACAATAAATATAAACGTAAATGCAGCAATGAAAATTTCATTTTCGTAATACAGATTGAACTTCCTTTTAAATAAGCCATTTTCTTCACTTATCCCTCTGTTTACCAGAAACCCAAGAAAGAGTGAAAAAAATAGAAAAAGTATAAAATTAATATTCCTTATACCGAGAACAGTGGTAATAAAAGTTAGAAGAGGAATAAAAAAAATAAAAATGTAAAGACCTATCTTTATTCTGTAGATAGAGATGAGAAATAAGGCAAGCATAAGGGTAGTTGCCGCAAACATCAGCCAAAAATTATCATAGACAACTTCCCTGTGGTATAAAAAAAATACAATAAAAAAAATTAAAAAAACAATAAACCTCTGGATTCCTGTGCTAAAGACATATTCAATTAAAGAATTTGATTTCTGCATTTCCAGCCTTTTTTACAGTTCCCTGCTTATAAATAAATTCATTTCACACAAATTCGCATAAATACTTCCAGAGCTTTTTAATTTAAGATAGATTAAATTATAAAACATAAAAAATAGCAACAAACAAGACAGGGTAAAAATATATTTGCGTAGAACTTTTTTTAAGATATCCTGCAGTTTTTAATCTGAAGATAAAAAGTTAGATTCTAAAATCCGTAAATTTTATTTGCAAAAAGGATTATCTTATCCGTATAGGTGGCTCCCGGAGCCCACCTTCCATTTAAGAATCCAAGGGTGGTATCACCTGTGTATTTATAATGGTTGCTGCTGTGTCTCGGGTCATAAGTCACACTGCAATATATATTTACATGGTTGGGATAATAATACCAGGCAAGATGTGCATAATGGGCTATAACGCCCAGATCTTCCGTTGCAAAACTATTCCCGGGAACGCCTCCTCCTACTGCTCCCATGCCGCAGAAATTATTCTGCTCCGGCTTTACATCCCCTGTGTATTCCAGAAAACCGGTTTCATGGCACATCATTGCCCAGGCTATATCTGCTCTTATATTAAACAGCTTGCCATAATTAATATATAAAGGTGCAATTCTTCTTGCCCTCTCAACTTTACTTGAACCCCTGTCAATGAATATCTTAACCAGCTGGTCTACTGTTACCTCCGTATAGCCTATCATGCTGGTGCTATTGGTTATGGGTGAAGTATTTACAGGATACACCTTTTCAGCTTCTTTAACCGAAACACTCGCTGTTACCGCATCCGATATCTGCCCGTTATTATCCTTTACCTTAAGAGTTACTGTATAAGTTCCGGCTTTGCTGAAAGCATGAACGGGTTTTGCCCCGCTCCCTGTAGAACTGTCACCAAAATCCCATATATATTCAGTAATGCTACCATCAGAATCAGTGGATGCCGAGCCGTCAAAAGTTATTTCCTTTCCGGCAGTTCCTTCATAAGGACCTCCTGGTTTTGCTGTGGGCGCTTTGTTTTCGATAACTGCACCGTCTGCATCTTCATCACTATCTGATTGCCCTGATTTACTTTTTACGACATTTATCTTAACAGGCGCAGCCCTGTAATAATTGCTGGCATCGTAAACGTATATCCAGAGCACATTTTCTCCTTCTGAAAGTGAGCTAACAGGGATTTTAAGCATATAACCACTGTTTAAAATGTCTTTTCTGCCAAGGTCGGGACGTTCGAATATCTTTGCCGTGCCAAGGAAATTATGCTCGTATCTTCCTGAACCATTATAAATTTCCACCCTGGCTAATTGTATTGGAACTTTATGTTCAAGGTCCGCAGCCCATCCGCTTATAATAAAATCTCCCGTAATATCGTTGTTACCCTTTGGATAATCAACAACTATACTAAAAGTAGTTGAGTACTGTCCTACCGCTCTTGATATTAAAGGCTGCTGTTCCTCATCTTCTTCATCATCTTCTTCTTCAGGAGCCGCGGTTATATTAACTGTGGTTGAATTTTCTTCGGATAATTCACCGTCATCATCTTTGACGCTAAGTTTAACTGTATAATTTCCGGCTTCCGCATATGCATGTACCGGACTTACTCCACTGCCGCTGCTTCCATCTCCAAAATCCCATACATATTCAGTAACGTTTCCATCAGAATCAGTGGATGCCGAGCCATCAAAAGTTATTTCCTGGCCGGCAGTTCCTTCATAAGGACCTCCTGGGTCAGCTACAGGTATCTCATTTTCAACCGGCTCACTGCCGTCTCCACTATCATCACCCTCATCATCATCTTCACTTTCGTCTGTTTCTTCGGCTACTACAGCCTCCGTATATTCAATTATTGAAGCAGCTCCAGAATCATCCTTTACTTCAAGAGATATGCTATAGGTTCCAGCTTCTGCATAAGTATGTACCGGAGTTACTCCGCTGCCGCTGCTTCCATCTCCAAAATCCCATACATATTCAGAAATGTTTCCATCAGAATCAGTGGATGCCGAGCCATCAAAAGTTATTTCCTGGCCGGCAGTTCCTTCATAAGGACCCCTGGGGTCAGCTACAGGATAGGCATTTATTTTAACAACCAGGGTATCCGTGGATTCTATATTTTCAAATGCAGTTACTTTTAATTTAACCTGATATTCTCCTGCATTATCAAAAATGTGTTTTGCAGTTAAATTTTCCGTAGTTAAATCATACTCTCCATCATTATCCCAATCCCACTGATAAGTTATTGTACCGGCTTCTGCTACAGGGGTTATTATGCTTGAAGATGCATCAAAAGTCAGTTCTTCGCCCACATTTCCATTTAAATCTACTCCTGCATCTGCAGTTACAGAATAATCGGCAGTTTCAGTTTCATCTTCAGAGCTCTGCCATATCTCATTTGCAAACAATATAATTTTATCGGTATACGTAGCTCCCGGCGCCCACCTTCCATTCAAAAAGTCCAGGGTAGTATCACCGGTATATCTATAATGTTTATTTTCAAAATGCCTCGGGTCATACTGATTACTGCAATACTCGTTTACATGGTCAGGATAGTAATACCATGCAAGGTGAGCGAAATGCGCTATTACACCAAGCTCTTCAGTGGCAAAACTATCACCGGGAACACCTGTGCTAACTGCTCCCATGCCGCAGAAATTATTCTGTTCAGGCTTTACATCTCCTGTATATTCCAGGAAATCTGTTTCGTGGCACATCTGTGCCCAGGCTATATCTGCTCTTATATTAAACAGCTTGCCATACTTGATATATAGCGCTGCCAATCTTGTTGCTTTCTCTGTCTTAGCAGAATCTCTGCTTGTAAATAAACTTACCAGCTGTTCTGATGTTACTTCTTTATAACCCACAACAATGGTAGAGTTAGATACGGTAATAACCTCATCACCTTCATCTTCTTCTTCATCTTCCTGTTCCTCTTCATCATCAGCTTCGGAAATGACCGCATTTGTCTGGACAGAGGCAGACTGAGCACCTTTATCATCTTTAACAGTAAGTTTTACAGTATAATTTCCTGCCTCGCTATATGCGTGAACAGGACTTACTCCGCTGCCGCTGCTTCCATCTCCGAAATCCCATATATATTCAGCAATGCTTCCATCAGAATCAGATGAATTAGAACCATTAAATGTTATCTCCTGCCCTGCAGTTCCTTCATAAGGCCCTCCTGGACTTGCTACGGGGATACTATTTGTTTTTAAGGGAGCTTCTTCTTTAACTACATTTATCTTAACCATATTATAACTGTAATTACCATTCGCATCATATGCGTAAACACCAAGGATATTTTCACCCTTAACAAGCGAATCAAGACTAATCCTGAGCATATATCCGCTGTTAAGTATGTCACTTCTGCCAAGGTCAGGACGTTCAAATCTTGTAGCAGTTCCAAGGAAGTTTTCCTCATTTTTTTCTACTCCCTTATAGATTTCTACTTTTGCAAGCCCCTTAGGAGGAATATTATTTAAATCTGCAGCCCAGCCGCTTATCAAAAAGTCTTTGGTTATAGTTGTGTTATTACCTGGATAATCAACAATCACTGAAAACCCTGCTGAGTTATTTCCACTACCACCGGTATAACTACCTGTGGTCTTATTAATTCCTTTAGAAAATTCATTTATTGCATTAAAAAGACCCGTCGCACATTTATCCTGGAAACTTGCTGTTTTTAATAGCGCTGCTTCTGTCGGATTAGATACAAATGCGCACTCTACAAGTGCAGCAGGCATACTGGTATATTTTATAACCCGGAAGTTAGCTGTTTTTACTCCTCGGTTCGCTCTTCCAATCTGGCTTAAAAGTCTTGACTGTACAAGATTTGCAAGCTGGCTGGAACCGCTTACCCCATTTGCGCACCAGTAAGTTTCAGTGCCATTAGCAGACGTTGAGACAGATGCATTATTATGAATAGAAATAAAAATATCTGCTCCGCTGTTATTTGCCATACTAACAATTTCATCAAGAGTATGGTACTGGTCCCCTGTTCTCCTCATAATAACAGTAAATCCGGCAGATTCCAGTTTGGACTTTAGTTTAAGGGCAATTGCCAGATTAGCGTCTTTTTCCTGAAGACCATTCCACACCGCTCCAGGGTCTTTCCCGCCATGGCCCGGGTCGATAAAAACTTTTATTCCATTTCCCGCTGCACTGAGACTACCAGCTGCAGGCAATATTAACAGCGACAGGCAAAATGCCATTACGGTAATGAAAACACCAAAAAATTTAAATATTCTTAATAATTTTTTCATTTTTTTAATTAACTCTTTATTAAATCATTTCTCCTGTAGCAGGGATTTGAAAGATCCAGCATTCCCAGCTCATCAAGTTTATCCCCATTAATATAAAAATTTACCGCATTTACATCAGAAAACCCGGTAAGAGTATTTACTATCGAATAAACAAGCAAAACATCTTCTGTATCGCTTGTGGCTCTATCCTGAACAAAATTATCAGACAGGTCAACTTTTGCTATGCCTTCTTCAACAGTAACGGAATTAACAACAGTAGTAGCAGGAATCAGACGTATCAAACTACTGTCTACAGGAAGTTTCATTAATTCATTTATTACTTCTGCGTATTTATTATCAGAATGCACGCTTCTTGACTCGCCAACGAGATATCTAACTTCCATATCTGCATAATACACATTTATATTTAAATTACCCCCGGGCTCATCATCAGGCTTTTCTTCCTCCTGATTGCCGGTTCCCTCTTCCGGCAGTGTTTCTTCGGTGCCAGAATCCTCTTCTTTTGCTGTATCCTCCTTACTATCAGCTGGCGTTTCCTCTGTTTTACTTTCATCAGCCTCTTCACCGCTTGCAGTTTCTTCCATATCTTCAGAGTTATCAATTAACTCTTCGTTTTCCGGATTAACCGCAATATCAAGAGTTTCACAGCCAATATTAAATAGGATTAATGATAAGAGAATAAAAAAAAGCCAGCCTTTTACCAATAATGGATGGCATAAATTAAGTAACTTTCTATTAAAATTGTTACCTTTCATTGCTACAAATCTTTTTATTTTATTTACTACTTATATACTACTTTTATTTCTATATTTGTTTATATAATTTATATATACTATTAATAAAAGATATGATTACACAAATAATTAATTATGTCAAATTCCCTCAATAAATCTATATAAAATTGCTAATCAGCATTATTTTAACTTTTTAACAATATCAAATAAAAAATTGATGATTAGACGCAGCCATATAAAAAATACACTGGCTATCAGTAAGCCCCGCTCCCCCTGAATATCCTCATAATGGTAAGGATTACTATTTTAAACTCCAGCCAGATCGACCAGTTCTGTATATAATAAAGGTCCAGCTTAATTCTCTCTTCGTAGCTAACATCACTCCTGCCGCTAACCTGCCACAACCCGGTTATGCCCTGGTTAACCTGCATTCTCTTTTTTTCCCACTCTTCAAGCTGGTTTCCTTCATCTAAAGCAAGAGCTCTGGGCCCAATCACACTTAAATCACCCTTCAGAACATTTAGAACCTGTGGTATTTCATCAATGGAAGTCTTTCTCAGGAATCTGCCAACTTTTGTTACACGCGGGTCCTCTTTTAATTTAAACTCACTTTTTCTGTCATATATTTTTTCTAAATATTCCTTTTCTTTATCAGCCCCGGCTCTCATGGTTCTGAATTTGTAAACATTTATCTTCTTAAAATTCCTGCCGTATCTTAGCTGTTTATAAAGAACGGGACCTTTTGAATCAAGCTTTATTAAAATTCCTGCTACAGGATAAAGGAGTATAAATATGACAAACAAAATTATTGCTATTGAATAGTCAATTATAAACTTCCATATTTTATCAAAAGTCTTCATTTCAACTTTTTGAATCTGGATTAACGGAACCCCCATATATTCAAACATCTTCATCCTGGATACCGAGAATTCAAATAATGAAGGCGACATCTGAACTTCCACATCTGGATCTCTTACTTTATCCATAAGAGTAAGAATATCAAAATACTTCAGTTCAGGAGACGAAATTATTAACCGGTGTATATTATGATTTTTTACTATGGAACCTAAATCTTCAAGTACCCCAAGCACTCTCATATCACCCGTACCATTTAAACTCTTGCCTTTTGCACTACCACTCTTATCATCAATAAAGCCCAATACATTTATTTTTTCAATCATGCTCTTTTTAAAAGTATGGGCTATCCTTTTACTCTCTTCATTAATTCCGATAATAGCTACATTGGTTTTTACGTCTGTCCTGGACAGAAGCACGAAAAACAACCTCTTTGCTATCGTCCGGCTGATAATTACCAGAATTATGGGAATTATGGTGGAATAGACGAGCCACAAACGTGAAAGCTGATAACCTTCCCTGTTAAAGTAATAATTAAACATTATTATAAGGAAAATACTTATAATAACACTGGAAGCAACCCCTTCGTTCTCACCCATACCCCGGTACAGGTTTCTGAAGCTGTATAATTTTCTTAAAGCAAAAATAATAACAATCAACAATATGCCTACAATTGAATAAATAAAATAATATCTGATATTTACCCCGAGGACTTCATAAGTTTCTGCCCTGAACTTTAATATAAAGGATAATAGAAATGATAAGGATAAAAATACTAAATCACTAAATAAAAGGATAATACCAAAAAGTATTTCTCTTTTTTTAAAATTATTATGGATTAAACTTTTACTCATAGCCCTTACTCCTAAATATCCCCGGGCTGGTTATTTTATAAAAAAGTTTTCCGGTATTCTTCATATTTTTCTTCTATAAATTTTTTTAAATCCTTCTCAAATCTCTCTCTGCCAAACTTAAGTGAATTTTCCCTTATCCGGTAGGGGTCGAACATGGAGGATTTTGACTCAAAATTTTCTACTGCAGCCGCCAGGTCCTTCCCATCCTGCCTGTGAAAGAACATACCTGTTTCTCCATCTATTACAGTTTCAAGCAGCCCACCTCTTCCAAACCCTATTACCGGGGTGCCGCCTGCCTGGGCCTCAACAGGAGTTATTCCAAAATCCTCTTCACCCGGGAAGATAAAAGCTTTAGCTTCTGCATAATATCTCTTTAAATTGTCAGGCTCCTGCCATCCCATAAATTTTATATTTGAGTTCGCCATCTTTTTTAGCTTTTTGTATTCGCTTCCCTCCCCGATTATAACTAGTTCCTTTTTTAGCTCATTAAAGGCTTTTACTGCAATATCGATTCTTTTATATGAAACAAGCTGGCTGACTACAAGAAAATAATCTTCTTTCTTTACCCGAAAAATCATATCTTCAACATCGACTGGAGGATAAATAACGTCGGATTCCCTCCTGTAATATTTTAAAATCCTTTTTCTTACATTATTCGAATTACTTATAAAGTAATCCACTCTGGAAGCTGTAGCAAGGTCCCAGACCCTAAGATAATTAAAAAATATTTCTATAAATTTTCTTTTAAAAAATCCCACTCTTTCATTTTTAAGGTAATCAAAGTACATGTTCCACAGATATCTCATCGGAGTATGACAGTAACAGAAGTGGCATGTTTCAGGCCTGGTCAAAACACCCTTAGCAATGCCTGATTCACTGCTAATTACAATATCATAGTCCGAAAGGTCAAACTGCTCTATGGCAACAGGCATAAATGGTAGATAAGTCTGATATTTCTTTTTTGCAAATGGAAGCTTCTGTACAAAGGAGGTAAATACTTTATGGTTATTTATTAACTCTGAAATTTTATCCCTGTTATATACAAGGGTAAATATATCAATATCGGGGAAAACATTACAGATGGATTCTACTACTTTTTCCCCGCCTCTCATTCCTGTAAGCCAGTAGTGGACCAGTGCTGTTTTATTATTCTCTAACATAACTTATGCCTGATTACACTTCAAGTATTAATTCCAGTCTTGATCCCAATTTACCAATTGAACTACCACTTTCTATTAATATACTATAATAACAGGATAATACCTACTATTTTGAATTTAATAAATAAAAATATTTTTCTCTATGGCGCTCAGCAATTGGCTATATTTACTAATAAATAAGAAATAATTATTACTTTTAATCTATAAACTTTTTATTACTTATAATAAACCATACTATTAAAATTATCATTGACACGAATTCTGCTAAAAAAAGAGCTATAATTATCCCGTATATCTCAAAAAAAGGAATAAAAATAACTAACAGTACTAGTTTTATAGAATCTGTTGTTGAATTTAACTTTAAAAAGCTTGCTCCACTACCCTGATAGGTACACATATATTTAATAGTCAAATTAAAAGGCATAAACAATAGATATAGCAGAACAAGTCTGCTATATCTAAATATATCATTATCAACTATATTAAAAAAAACTCTTAACAACCAAGGAGTAATTAACCACAAAACCAGTACTATAAGAATTCCTAAGACAAATGATAAATAAACATACTTCTTTATTATCCTTCTGTTATCTTTCTCAGATAATCTTGCAAGCTCAATCGTAGGTATGCTAACAATTGTTTTCATAAAATTCTTTGCCAGCGTAGGTACAATAGCTATAACACTATAAATTCCAACAATAGATGCACTGGAAACAGCGTATAATATTATCCTCTCAATATTACTTGATATTACCGATACAGTACTTGCTCCTGTAAGTATAACACCATGTTTTATATATTCCTTATCAAGCGCAGTATTAACTTTTTCCCAGTCAGTTTTACGCCTTATAATAAAATAAAAAATCAGACTATAAATAGTATCCACAAATAAGTAAGTTATTATTGCATAAAGATAGTCCTCAGTATAAAAGAGAACAGTAAAAAGTAACGCAAGTCTTGTTATAATTATAAAACAGTAACTAATAAAAATACGTTTAAAATTCTTTTGACCAAGAAAAAAGGATTCCCAGGTATTCAAACCAAAAAAGAACGGCATAATAAGACTTGAATAAATAAGTGCATACTTAACTGCCGAGTCGTTATAATATGTAACAGCAAGTACTATCAAAATAAGACTCGCTAATACAGATGATATGATGCTTATATTTGTAGCTTTAATAAAAAATCTTTTATATTTCTTTGCAACTGCCTTTGAAATACTATTATTTAATCCAACTATTGAAAAAAGAATAAGGATATTTATCACCGAAAAAAATGTTTTATAGTTTCCTAAATCAGCAAAATCCAAGAACCTTACCAAAATTATATTTAAAATAAATCCACCAATTGCATTAATAACTATATTAAGAATAGCAAAAACGCTTCTTGATAAATTACTTTTTATATATCCGAAAAGTTTTTTATCAAAAAAAATAAACTTTTTCTCTTTATAATACATTATTATTTAATAATTTTAGTTTCTTTCTTGTTTTAGTTTTTTAAAATTTAAACTAGATTTTTTAGATTTTTAACTATTCACTCATCTATTTCTTATCACAAATTTATATATAAAAACTCCAGGTCATTTATCTGTTTTTCTAAATCAAATCTATTCAGCAAGGTTTCCATGGCATTCTCTTTAATCTTACCAAGGCTATCCCTATTTTTATAAACATAATAAATCTTTTCTGCCAGACTATTCCTGTCAGCATCCACAAGAAACCCATTATACCCATCTGAAATCATCTCAGGGATTCCACCTACTTTAGTCGCAACAACTATATTCCTCAGGGCAAAACCCTCTAAAATTACCCGTGGCAATGCATCATCTATAACCGGGCAGTGAACAATAGCATCTGTTGATGCTAATATCCCTTTAACATTTTTCTGATATCCTATAAGAAAAATCCTTTCTTCAAGATTGTTTGCTTTGATTTCTTTAACTATTTTATCTTTATAAATCTGGTCTTTCTTATCATATATGTCTCCTATAAGGAGAACTTTGATACCAGTATTACGGAGTTTCTTACTTGATAAAGCATTTACCAGAAGCATTTGTCCCTTTAACTCCGTCAGATTACCGATGTTTGCAATTATAAAATCCCCCTTATCCTTTTTTAAAAAATTATAGATTGATTCAGGGTAAATATCTTTCGTATATTCCCTATAATTCAAACAATCATATATTACATGAGCTTTCCTGTTATTAACTTTTTCAGAATGGAAATATGTAAAATCCTCTAGCGCTTTTTTTGAAACAGCCACAACTTTATCAGCAAATAATCCTGTAAACTTCGCTCTGACATATTTTTTCCATTTTCTGTCCAATATATTTTTAAAACATATTATAAATTTTTTACCAAGCAATTTTGTAGGGACAGCCAGGTAAAATGATTCCTGTATTGTATGACATGTAACAATATCTACTTTTAATCCGATAATAACAAAAAAAAATATCATATTTATAAAAATAATGCTTATAGCAAACCAGATTAAAAGAAACGGGTTATAAGTCACTCTTAGAAAAGGCATCTTTATTATGATTGTATTTATGCTTGATTGTATTAATTTACTGTAAAATAGACCCTTTTTATCGGGCAAGGCAACAATAGGATAGAATTTTTCTTTATTTAAATTCTTTACAATATCTAAAAGAATATTCTCAGCACCAGTAAATTTTGAAGTTCTTGAGATATACAATATTTTTATTTTTTTCGAAGACATACCAAAAATATCCCCTTTGATCTCACTTATTCTTAATTTAATATTAAGAAAATTATTAAGATTATATAACAGCGATTATAAAGATAAAATATAAAATTCTTCTGCTCAACTTCTAAACCATATAACCCTATAAAGTGTTTACCTGTTAATTATAACAAAAAACAAACTTTATAATCTTTAAGCTAATAATTAACATTTTTTAATAGTCAAAAATAATATATAATTGGTAGTTAAAAAAATTACACAGGTTATAAAAAACAGGAACATTAAAATCTTATTAAACAAATATATGAAAAAAATTTTATTAATTAATCCACCTTTCTACAGATTAATGGGAAGCCACTTTAATGGTATGAATTTGGGTCTTTCTTATATTGCTTCAATATTATCTGATGAAGGTCACAAAGTATGGGTTTATAATGCAGATTACCTTGATAACGATGAATATCCGAACCAGAGACAGCTATTTGACAATTTTGAACTTTACAAGGTTTTATTAAACGATTTAGATAACCCGATATGGAAAGAAATTGAATTAAAAATAAAAAGTTTAGAGCCCGATATCATTGGGCTGACTATGCTCACTGCAAATTATAAAGTTGACAAAATAATAGCTGGAATCGCAAAGAGAATAAATAAAAATATTAAAATAGTTGTAGGCGGTACACATCCCACTATTGACCCAAATGAAACATTAAAAAATAACGAGTTTGATTTTCTTATAAGAGGTGAAGGTGAACTAACTTTCTTAGAATTATTGGAAGGTAAGACATTGAATTCAATAAAAGGATTATCTTATAAGAAAAAAAATGGAGAAATCATCCACAATGAAAAAAGGCCTTTTATAAAAGATTTAAATAACTTGCCTTTTCCAAAAAGAGACTCCTTCGTAAATAGCACTAAATTTATGGAATTAGGTAACGTTATAACAGGCAGGGGATGTCCATATGCTTGCATTTTTTGTGCAAGCCAAAAAATATGGGAAAGAAAAGTACGTCTCAGATCTCCTCAGAATGTTATTGAAGAGCTAAAAGAGCTAAAAAGAAGATTTAACCCGCCAATAATATACTTTGTAGATGATACCTTCACACTTAATATACCCAGAGCAAAAGAAATATGCCGAAGTATAATTAAAGAAAAAATAAACATACCCTGGAAATGCGACACAAGAGTTGACAGACTCGACTACGAGCTGGTAAATCTAATGAAAGAAGCAGGTTGTGTAAGAATTAAGATAGGCGTAGAAACAGGCAGTGAAAGAATGCATAAAATAATTAAGAAGAAGCTAACACTTGATATAATACGAAATGGCATAAAAATGATAAAGTCTGCAGGACTATCTCTAACAGTATATCTAATGGCTGGATTCCCGGGAGAAACCAATGAAGATTTAAAAGACACAATAAAATTCGCAAAAGAAATAGATGCTGATTATTACAGTCTGAGTATAGTTGCACCATATCTCGGAACAGAGATATATGATTATTTTATAGAATCAAGAGATGATACGGATAAAGAGAACTGGGAATATTTTTACCACCAGAGTAAGTTTCTGATATTTCAAAATAACATAGACCCTAAATTAATTGATGAATTCTTCGCACTAAATGATAAACCAGGTAAGGGTATTAGAATTTAAAAATAGATATTTTGAATTCAAGGTAATTCTAACAAACTTTATTATATTCTAACTTAACTACTAAAATTATTTATTTTAAAAAAATATTTTAATTTATTATAATGATAAAAGCCATAATTATAAACTCTAAGTAATTAGACTAAAAAATTAAAATGATTAAAAATGGAGCGACACCTGACAATTATAAACTCTCTGATAGTTCCTGTAATTTTTCTCGTGATTTTAAAGACATTTTCAGAAAAGACTTGAAATTCATCATCGCAGTCTTCCTTGTTACTATTTTCATACATGTAATTTTATGGATAGCTTACCCAATACACTATGGTCCTGATGGCTATCACTACATATACTATTTTATTGATACTTTTAATAAAGAACCCATGCTTCCGATGGTATTAACTTATTTTACTCCAATTGCGCCCTTTTTCTATGGATTGCTTCTTCAAGTTGGAGGTACACTCGCAGTAAGCATTGCAGCTGAAGTTCTTCTTCTTTTATTAATTCCTACAATTTATCTTTTAACATTATCATGGGGGAAGAATGCAGCAAGAGTGGCGACCGTTCTTTTTATTCTTATGATTCCGTTTCACATACAATTTCACCAGATAAATTCAGATGCTTTATTTTCATGGTTTATAATTATATTCTTTCTTTCTCTAAAATATGCACTGGGGTATAAAAATATTAAATCATGGGTAGTTCTCGGGATAATCTCAGCATTAACAATACTAACCAGACCGTCCGGCATTGCAATAATTATCTCATTCTTAGCAGTATTCTTTTTAAAGCTAAACCTTAAAAAAGCTCTAAAAATTTTAGCTACATATTTTCTGTGTATATTTATTTTAATTAGTCCATTTATACTTTATAAAGGGATTAGGTTAAATGATTATACTCTATCACGGGGTTCAAATTATCTGGCATTCGTCAGAATATACAGTCTTCAAGAACCACTTTTTAACCCCAGAAATGGACCAAACTCTGAAAAACTGGTTAAAATAATACAGGAAGAGCTTCTTGATACAGAGCTCTATAAAAAATATGATATTACGCTCGACAAAATACTAAACTATCAACCCAACAGAAGATTTTTACATGATATTACTGTTGCAGTTGATAAAGTCGAGGGATGGGATTCACAGTATGAATTACTGGAAAAAGTAGCTTTTGAATCTATTAAGTCAAACCCATCTTCATATTTTAAAAATTACTTAAAGGACATAATTTTGCTAACAACTATTGAACAACAAATACCAGAATCACCAGTTCCAATAGATGCAAAAATTTATTTAAATGATACGAAAATTAACGGCACAGATAGTTTACCCCAACCAACAGAAGGTGAGCTAATCCCATATTCCAATATATGGTGGATGCTATCAAATCCTGATAATGAATTACCCTCTCAATCAGAACTAAAATATTTTAATGATAAATATGAAGAAATATCTTTAGATCTAGAAAAAGCATACGGATCACCACTCATGTCAAGAATAGTTGAATTTCTATGGCATAATGTTAAGATTCCATTTTTTTATTTTTTGATATTTGGAATCCTAGGTATTATTTTCTCAAAAACAAATAAAAAAATATTGCTAATTAATATATTTGTAGTTTATCTTATAATTATTATAGGAAGTCTTTACGGATCGTTTTACAGCAGATACCGTCTGCCCCTGGATCCGCTCATAGCTACTTCAGGTGTTGCAGGCTTTTTCATGATTATTGAAAAAGTAAAAAATAAAAAATAAATAAACGAGTTGGCTAATCATATAATTTTATACACTATTTTCAGCTACAGCCTATATCTCTACGAACTGTATAGAATAATTCTCAATTTCCATCCCTGCTACTTTTATTTCTTTTTATCTCTTATAATTTATTATTTCTATTGTTAAATTAAAAAACAATGATAAAATTATGAAAACCTTTTTTGATTAATTGCTTAACTGGCTTAATTAAATCATAAATGATCTGAACCCCAAAAGTTGGACACGCACTTAACTAAATTAGCACCAACTGATGAGACTTATTTTTATTAAATTTATCTTCAAATTCTTCCGGGCTCATATATCCCAGTCATTCTATGTAAATGATTATAATAAAAAAGATAAAAATTATTCAAGTTTTCAAAGAACAATTAAAAACAAAATATAAAAAATTTCACTATGCGGCAACTGAATTGAGCTTAGCATCATGCTTCTTTCTAAATTCACTCTCTGAAAAATTATATATGCTCCTATCTCTCATAACGGCAAAGATTATATCAACCAGTCTTCGAGTAAGGCAGGTTAAAGCTTCTTTCTTCGTCTTTCCCTCGGAGATCTTTTTAAGGTAGTAAGCACGCGAGATTGGATTTTTATCCATTCCATTTCTGGTCCTGCTAATATGGGAAAGAGCAACAAAATAGATAGCGGAACGCAGCGACTTATTCCCATACTTTGATTTCTCATATCTTATCTTTCTTCCGGTACTTCTCTCAGAAGGCGCGATACCGCAGAACCTGGCAAGCTTAGAGGCAGAAGAAAACCTGGAGATGTCGGCAACAGATGAGATTATCTTTGCAGCGGTAATAATATCTATGCCGGGTATTGAAGTAAGTGAATGGTATGAAGAAGCTTTTACAAGAGTCTCCAGAACATACTGTATCTTTTTAAATTCTTTACCAATGCAATTAAGCCTCTCTATATGGGCTGTTATTATATGGGCTCTTGTATCTGTAAGGCTATCGGCTATATCATTATCTATACTGGACAATATGGCCTTTGCTTTCTTTTTGGAAAACATTCCATTTGAATTGGTTTTAAGGAATTCAGAGAGAGAATCAGGATCAGCCTCTTCAAGGGAAGACGGATCAGGATACTCTTTAAAAAAAGCAAGGGCACATTTTCTAAAGGGATCCTTAAAACAGCCCAAAACTCCCTTATACTGGTTAAATAGCACCATATGGAGCCTGTTTTTAATTCTAGTGGACTCTCCAACCAACATCTGACGGTATCCTATCATCTCCCTTATGGCAACACTGTTTCTGTCTATCCTTACAGGATGAAGGCATGTTCTTTCCCGTATAAGGGTTTTGGCAATAACTATAGCATCTCTCCCATCAGATTTATCACGGGATACAGTATGCTTTCTGCCCCGGTCAGTTGTTACCGGATTTATCTCAAGTGTCTCGTAACCTTTACCAGTAAGGTAGCTAGCAAGAAAGCTCCCCAAACCCTGGCTGTCCTCAAGACCGAAGAGAAGACTTTTTCCAAGAGAAAGCTCTTTTAGCCTTCTCTCAAATCCGGTAAATCCGGACCTTTCATTATCAAAACTTATAGTAGCCACAACTTCAAAGTAGCCGTTAAGTACCGCAGCGGTATGAGAGTCCTTATGGGTATCAATTCCCACAAACAGGTAGGATTTCATAGTATCTCCCTTCTCACCTTTATTAAATTCTTCCACCGGGTAAGAACCTATCGTAGGTAGCGATCTAAGCGCAGCATTCTATTGACTTTATCCCAGCGGACAAATCTGGAGCAGGCAAGTAGCAGACTGGGCGAAGCATTACCCAATGGGGTTTGCAGGGAAGAATAAGCTATGCTTGCCTGCATAAATCTAAAGGAGCAAGGTTTCTTCAGGATCTTAGAATGAGCAATAACCTACTCTTTCGTGTAAGTCTGCAATGTAATTATTTTAAATTACAGGTTCCAAGGTCCATAAACCCTTACTCCCGGTAACCATATTATCAGAAGCAAGGTTTAACATAAATACAATGATTTTGATAATAATTGATTACTACTTTAACACGATAGGGAAGAATGCAATCTTTTCTTGTTATACACCTGGCTAATAAAATATGGAATTGAAAATAGAACATCCTCATATGTATTGTATTCACCCATATAAACTTCTTCAACTTTTAAGGTTCTAAAAAATGATTCCATCTTGGCATTATCATATGGATTCGCCTTATCTGACATCGATATGGCAATGCCATTTTCCTTAAGTATTTCTATATACTTTAAGCTGCAGTACTGGAAACCCTGGTCAGAATGATGGATAAGACCTGCTGTATCTCTTGAGCCTATAGCATCCAAAAGAGCTGATATGGTAAGAGAAGGTGATAATGTCTTTCCTATAGCATAGCCCACTGCTTTTCTTGAGAGCCCGTCTATTATTGCTGCAAGGTATGCAAACGAAGCTCCAAACCTTATGTAGGTAATGTCTGCATGCCATACCTGGTTAAGCCTTGAAGGGGTAAGATTCTTTACAAGATTGGGATACTTGGCCAGTCTATGGTTTGAGTTGGTGGTATGTCTGTAAGAGCGTCTAATACTGCAACAGATGCCATTTATGCGCATAATTTTGTATACTTTCTTATGGTTTACTGTCATACCTTGTCTTCTAAGTGCTGCTGTTATCCTTCTGTACCCATATGATGGAAAGTCTAGAGCAATATCTTTTATTGCCTCAAGAATTGCAAAGTCTTTATCTTTCTTTTTCTTGTAGTAATGCTTTGACCTGGATATGTTCACTTGGCCATATCCTTCTTTAATGCTTCCCAATCTTTTGATGTAAATATCTGCTGCATGGCTTTTTTTTGAGGCTCAATAAGCTTTACCATTTCTTTCAAGGCATCATTTTCCATGGTTAGCCTTCCTACCATACGCTCAAGCTCTTTTACCTTAACCTGCAACCTTGCATAATCAGGGTCTGTGTTTTCAAAGAACTTTCCGGAGTAATACTCCTTCTTCCATCTTGATATCACCACAGGTGATATATTATATTTTCTTGATACTTCAAGTTGCGAGATTTTACCGGATACTATCTCCTCTGTAATCTCCCTTTTAAACTCTCTGTCAAATGATCTTCTTGTCCTCATTGATGAGACCTCCTTAATCTCTCTCTTTGCCAGTCTCATCAGTTATTTTATCTTAACTAATTTTAGTATACAATGTGTCTAAATATGGGGTTCACCCCAAAAGCTAATAACAGGTAAAAAGTTTAGAATTAATTTGAAATTAAAAATGAGCGAATATTCAATAGAAGGAAAAGACAACCAGCTTATTTTTTCAGAAAGAGCAAACAGGTTCTATGGCTGGATATACGAAGAAATAAAGCCATTTATAAAAGGTGATGTACTTGAGATTGGTTCTGGCCTTGGAAGCTTTTCTAAAATTCTGATTAATGGAAACAGGAATAACAGGACTATTTTATCTGATATAGACGAAAAATTCGTGAAACTACTTTCATGCAAATATAGGAACTTAGAAAATGTTAGTGTAAAAAACCTCAATCTTGAAAATATTAATTATCCTTCAGATGTAAATTTTAGTGTTGACACCTGTATACTAATAAATGTTCTTGAACATATTAAAGATGATATAAAAGTCATACAGAGTATATATAATATCCTAAATACAAATGGTAACCTTATATTGCTAATTCCCGCTCATAAATATCTGTACAACATTATTGATAAAAGCGTGGGTCACTTTAGAAGATACAATAAAAAAGATATAAAAAGGGTACTGGAAAGTTCAAAATTTAAATTAATAAAATTAAATTATTTTAATTTCATAGCAATTTTTGGATGGATTCTGAATGGTTCTATTCTTAAGAGAAGTGTAATAAACGAAAAGCTTTTAAGTTTATATGATAAATTAATTCCTTTTATGAGATTTTTTGAAAAATATATACTTTTTAAAAAAATGGGGATGTCGATGATAATAGTATTAAAGAAAGATTATTGAAAAAAGGCCATTTTTTTGATTATCCTCAAGAACACTAACTCAGCATAATTCCAACCGAAATAATTGCTATTTTCAAGTGAAATCTTTATTCTTCTGGTATAAAGATCCCTTATTTTCTTTAGCATCTCATCTTTCTTCCACCGGTTTACCATTATCGGTGATATCCTGTTCTCCCCAGCCAGTTCCGCCTGAGTGGCTAACTAAGAGATTATTGATTTCACTAGCTGCTTTTTAAAATCATTGGAATAATTTCTTCTTTATATTACCACCTGATGAGTATAGTCTCATCAGCTATTCTATATTTAAGTTAACACTGTGTCTAACTGAAGGTGTTCACCTAGACTCTAAATTAATTGATGATTTTTTTGCACTAAATGAAAGACCGGGCAAGTGTACTATAACTTAATATAGCTTAATAATAATATATCTTTAACATCATCTTCAAAATTTTTTCTATTAAATAAATTATTATATATCAGCAAAAAAGTATTTTTTGTAGATAAATTAAAACCTCCATAATCAATTATTACAGTATATTCTGGGGGTTTTAGTTGATATTCACTAAAATTATACCTCGGCCTTTTTATATATTCGTAAATATAACTGTCTTCAGTATACAAAAGATTTTCATACATTTTAAAACTTTCCTCATTCATCCCTAATCTTGTTTCATCTTTAAAAACTAACTTCATAATACCATTGTATTCATCAAACCCAATATCTCTTTGCTGGGCATTTAAATCAGACGTATTGTCCTTAAATAAAAAAGTAGTATTATTTTTAATTATCTCGCTTTCTTTTACATTTTTTATAAATGATAGCTGCTTAAAATAATCTTTCTCAAAATCTAAATAGGTAAAGAAGTTAATTGAAATAAAAAGCACAATTAAAAGAGAGTAAATAAAAACCTTAATTCTATTATTAATTCTAAGTAAATTAAAAAGACTTTTTAGACCATAGTATAATATAAAACTCTGTCCTAGTGGCAACAGCAGCTGATGTCTGCTAATTGTTTTAAAGGAATCTGGTATCTTGCCTACAAATAAGTATGGCAAGACACCTAAAAAAAATGCAAATATTCCAAGGCATAATAAACAAAAATCGACTTTTTTATTATTATTATTGTTTAAATACAAATTCTTTAAAAAAATAAAAATTACTATACTAAACACAATTATAATAAATGGATAAAAAGAAAATAATTCAAAACTTTCGTATATAACATCTAAAAAACAATTTTTAAAGGAAATAATAAAATTTTTCGGAAACATTAATATATTCTGTAAGGTAATCTTATTATAGTTTGCATACATACCATAAGGTTTAAAAAAAAACTTGTTAATGATCCAAAAAATTACAGGTATCAATATAAAATCGGTATAAACAAATATCCTTTTAATGAACGATTTAAAACTATCCGAGTTTACCGATTCATAATAAAAAATATATAAAATTGGGATTATATAAAAAACTAATAGCGAATTTGTCGAAAATGAGAAAAATAAAATGAAGAGTGATAAAATTCTAAGTATGAGTAACTTTTTCTCTAAATATATTGATAAAATCCAGAAACCCATAAAAAACAAAAAATAGCATAGGGCATATAAAAAGTTACATAGAGCTATTCTTGCATAATTTAAGGGAAATAATGTAAAAAATAAAACAATAAATATTCTCGAACCAGAGTCTATTACTTTAATTTTTCTTAATATAAAGTATAAAAAAAATGATGAAAATAAGAAAAAAATAAATATTAAAAACCTTGCGAAAAAAATACTTTTGTCAAATAAAAAATCATATAAATAAGCTGGCCAATATAAAAAAACTCCGCTTTCCTTAAAAGTATCTATTCTTGAAACTAGACTCTGATTGTAATGCACCCAATCATCAAAAAACAATCCTCCATTAAAAATCATCAATCCAAATGCAATAGAATATAAAAAAAATATTATTAAAGTAACCCTGACTTCGAAATTTTCTTTAATTACCTTATTAAACATTAGTGATTACTAGAATCATAAAATATCACCACAAACATTTTTAACATCAAACACCAAGCAAATCACGAACACTATCAATCACAAAATTCACTTCTTCATTCTTCATTGGAACATATAGTGGCAAAATTATACTTCTATCTGAAACATCCTCAGTCACTGGCAGAGATAATCCACCACAATACTCTTTGTAAGCAATCTCCCTATGCGCTGTCATAACACCACGCCTTGTAGAAATACCTTTTTTCAATAATTCTTCCATCAAACAATTCCTGGTAATAGGTGCGCCATTTTTTAAGTAAATACTATATGACTGAAAATTTGAGAAGTATCCTTCTTTTTCACTGGGTATTCTAATAAAACTTATATCTTTAAATGCTTCATTATATTTAAATGCAATTTTCCTTCTTTCTTTAATTATCCAATCCAATCTTTCCAATTGCTTTATCCCTACAGATGCCTGTATATCGGTCATCCTAAAATTGAATCCTACTTTAATATATTCTTCAATAATAACCTTGTTAGCATTATGCCTTTCCCTATCATCTATAGACATACCATGCTGTCTGAGAAGCTTAAGCTCATTATAATAATCCTCATTGCTGGTAGCAATCATGCCGCCATCGCCAGTTGTTACTAATTTCCTTGGATGGAAAGAAAAACATACCAATTCTGAGTGAGAACCTATTTTTTTACCTTTATATGATGAACCAACTGCACATGCCGCATCTTCTATAAGTTTCAAATTATGTTTATTGCATATTTTCTTAAATGTATCTATATCTGATGGCATCCCAATTTGATGAACAATAAGAATGGCTTTTGTCTTATCTGTAATAAGTGATTCGGCGTAATTTGCATCAATATTATAAGTCTCGGGATCAACTTCAGAAAAAACAGGTTTTGCTCCTGCATGCATAATAGAATTAGATGTCGCGATGAAACTTAAAGACGGACATATTACCTCATCACCAGGCTTTATACCTGCCACAAGCATTGAAAGGTAAAGCGCACTCGTACAATTCGAAACAGCAACAGCGAATTTTGAACCTACATAAGCAGCAAACTTTTCTTCAAATTCTCTTACCTTTGGTCCCTGTGTCACCCAACCCGTTAATATTGTATCGTATGCTTCCTTAGCATCAATTTCATTTAAAAAAGGTTTCGCAACCGGTATCTTCATCGTGATTCTCCCCAATTCTTCTCAACAATCTGAGAGTATAAATTCCTTTCCTTTGATAAATTTTTATAGTAATCAATAGTTTCTATCAAACCATCTTCAAAAGAAACTAATGGCTTAAAATCAGTTAATTTGTTAAATTTATCAGGATTAACCCATAACCTGGGTACATCAGCAGGCCTGGACTCTATATACTTTATTTTTAATTTGCTATTCATTAAATTTAAAATTTTCTCAACGATATATTTCATTGTATATTCAATCCCCATTCCTATATCTAATGTCATAAAATTTATATTTTCCAAATCAAGTAAAATTCTTAAAGCCCTCGCTGTGTCCTTAACAAAAATATAATCTCTTCTCACTGAGCCATCACCAAATATCACTGGCTGTTTATCATATAAAATACTCACTATTGTCCTTGGAATTATTTCACCAGCATCTCCCTCAAAATGAGCTCTTGGACCGTAATTATTAAATATTCTCAAGACAACTGTATATAACCCATAACATTTCTTGTACACATTTGTATAATGCTCTCCTGCTAACTTACTTGCCCCATATATTGTATTAGGAAATGGAATTGTATTTTCATCTATAGGGAAAGCATTTGTCCCGCCATATATCTCTGATGTAGAAATGTAAAAAAATCTACTTACCTTATTTATCTTACTCGCTTCCAGTATATTAAGTGTTCCTTCTGCATTAACTCTATGATTTTCAAACGGCTTATATATAGAGTGCCTTACACCAAGACAGGCTAAGTGATAGACAACATCCTTGTTTTTAGTAGCGTTAATACAATCTTTATTATTGAGTATATCTCCTTTGATAAAATTGAAATTAGGATTATCCATATTACCAGCTACATTATCAATTGAACCATTTCTGAGATTATCTATTACAGTCACTTTATGGCCTGCACTTAAAAGTTCATCTACCAGATGGGAACCTATAAATCCAGCGCCTCCTGTTACAAGTATATTAAATACCTTCTTTTTATTATTGAACATAGCTATCCTCTTTCTAAGTAGCAGTTCTTATACTCATTAAAATAATACCTGTTATAATTAAAACCAGACCTATATATGAAAAAATACAAAATTTATCGTTGAAAATAAATACGCCCAATGTTACAGTAAGTAAAAAGTTTATGCCCGTCGCTACAGGAATCACATAGGAAAAACTACCTAATGAAAGTGCTTTAAACATAATCAAAGCAGAAATAACAATAAGAAAAAACCCTATTAATACTTTCCATGTTAACAAAAAATTAATATATCCTCTTATGCTTTTTAAATCATGGTTAATAATCTCTTTTTTAATAAATGCTGCACCTGAGACATTGAAAATTGCATAAAATAAACAAAAAAATACTGGCTTTAAGTTTAATACCATATATTTATTCACCTGAAAATAAAAATAATTTTATAATTAAAATAAAATTCATAAAATAAAAAAACAAATATAGTCCTACTTGTTATTATAATTTCTATAAATTTTTTCTATTATAAAAGGTTTTCTTTTGCGGGAATAATCAAGAGTTCTCCATAAATATTCAGCGATAATTCCAATAGAAATATTTGTAATTCCAAATCCGAACAGAATTACACAAATTAACGTTGGCCAACCTCTATCAGCGATATTCCAGAAAATAGTCCCAAGTATAATATAAATAATCCATATAATACTTATAAATGATAAAACAAATCCAGTTATAGTAACAAGACGAATAGGAAAATATGAAAATGAGACAAAAGAATCAATAAACATCTTAATCTTTTTTGATAATGTCCATTTAGATTTTCCATACTTCCTTGGCCGTTTATCGTAAATAATTTTATCCTGCTTTAAACCCATGAAAAGTATTTGTGTAAAGATAGACGAATTAAGCTCGACATTTTGATTGAGTTCATCTTTCACTTTCTTATCAAACATAACAACATCGTAACCCTTTGAAGGAAAATTTCTTATAACAAGCTTCTGCATCAATTTTGCATATAATCTGGAAAATATCTTTTCAATAATTCCTACTTTAACAGTTCTTCTTTCAGCCCATACAATATTATTTCCTTCTTTAATCTTACTATATAGCTTTGGTATCAAATCAAGAGGATCCTGTAAATCAGCATAAGCAAAGGTTATAAAATTTCCATTAGACTCTAATATTCCAGCTTGTAGAGCGGCATGCGACCCGAAATTTCTAGATAATTTTATTATGTGAGTATCATAAGATACAAATTCTGACCTTTTTAAAACCTCCAGTGAATCGTCAGTTGAGCCATCATCAACAAATATAACTTCTATACTTCCTATATTTAATGTATGAATATACTTATTCAGCTCATTAACAAGCCTTTTTATATTTTTACCCTCATTGAAAAAAGGTATTATTATTGAAATTTCGTGATTCATCTTCCCTTATAAACTCTTCATTTAGATCTTTTTAAATTTTTTAGTTTTTGTTTGATACTATTTTACCATATCTGAAGTTTCCAACATTATATTCTATATATATATTTCTATCTATATATTTCTTTACCCAAATTTTTTATTCAGCCTTCTATTAAATACATAGTAGAAATATTTATTAAAATTCTTGGATACTTATCCTTATCTATTATTAACTTTAACATAATTACTTTAAGCCAACAACATGTCAATTTATTGTAATAGCAGAAGTTTTATACTAAAATAACCCCATTAATAACATTAAATAAATAACATAATAATTCAGAAAAAGTGAAGCAAAAGGAAAATACTGAATACTGGGATAAAAGAGCTATAGAATTAACTGATGACAACCAGGTAACACACCAAGATACTTTCCAAAAACAATTAGAGCTGGATTTCATATCCAAACATTTAAAAGCAGGTACAAATGTATTGGAAGTGGGGTGTGGGAATGGCTTCGTTACTGACTTTCTTTGTAAGCGCGCAAATCATGTTGATGCTTTTGACGCTTCGAGTGAAATGATTAAACGAGCTCAGATAAAACTGAAAGGGAAGAAACTTAATCTTTTTATTAAGAAACTACCATATCCATCAGATGAGGGGCTTAAACCTTTCTATGATGTTATTGTATCCGTGAGGGTACTTATTAACCTTGAAAGTCTAAATTATCAATATAAGGCTATAGAATGGATAGCAAGCAAACTCCATCCCGGTGGAATATTTCTTTTATTAGAAGGCTCCGAGAATGGTCTTGATGCAATAAATTCATTAAGAATGGCAGCTGGAATGAAGCCAATAAAAACAGCAAAATATAATATAAATATAGAAAAAAAATGGCTTGAACGAAAAACTAAAAACTACTTTGATATCGAAGAAAAGGACGGAATTGGTGATTATGATTATTTAACCAGATACTTTTATCCCCTCTTAGTCGGAGAGGATAAAACTAAATATAATACGTATTTTCACAAAGCAGCATTCAAAACTCAAAGAATTACTCCTGACAACACCAATAAATTTTTATATTCTCGTCTACTTATGTATAAATTTGTTAAGAAAAATTTGCATCCTTAAATATAATTAGAATCTAATTTAATTTCTAATAGAACTTTTCTGATAATTCATTAGAGTAATTCCTAATATTTATTAATTACATCTAAAACTTTTTCTAAATCCTCAGTGCATAGCTCCGGATACATTGGCAATGAAATACAATGTTTAGCTAGATATTCACTATTAGGCAATGAACCTTCTTCATAACCTAAATATTTGAATGCTTTTTGTAAATGACATGGTACAGGATAGTGCAAACCACAATATATATTATTATCTGATAAATAATTCATTAATTTATCCCTTTTATCAGTTGTTATAACAAATAAATGATAGTTTGATTCTGCCCATTCAGGTTGAAATTGCATTTTTATCTTGGAATTATTTATATTATCTTGATATATCTTTGCTATATTTCTCCTCTGCTTATTCCAACCATCTAAATATTTTAACTTTAAATCAAGTATTGCTGCCTGTATACCACTCATCCTCATATTAAAACCTATCTCATCATGATAATATCTCTTTATGCCACCATGATTACGCAAGCTTTTTATACGCGTGTCATATTCATTATTATTTGTCAATATTGCTCCAGCATCTCCATATGCACCAAGATTCTTTCCAGGATAAAAGCTAAAACACCCTGCCTCTCCAAAACCACCTAATTTTACCCCTTTATATTTCGAACCAACAGCCTGTGCGCAATCTTCTACCAAAAAAATGTTATATTCATCAGCAACCTTTTTCAGACTATCTACATCAAAAGGCTGGCCATATAGATGAACTCCAATTATAGCTTTAGTTTTTTTTGTAATCTTATTCCGTACATCGTTGATATCAATATTCCATGTGTAAGGATCACAATCTGCGAATACAGGTTTCGCATTTACATAAGAAGGAGCCCACGCGGTTGCGATAAAAGAGTTTGCTGGAACAATAACTTCATCATCATCCCTAATATTTAATAAGATCATAGCCAAATGAAGCGCTGAAGTTCCGCTATTGAGACCGGAAGCAAATTCTATATTACAATATTTCGCAAAATTATTTTCAAATTTACTTACATAAGTACCACCTGAAAATTCCGCAGATTCACATACCTTTACGAACTCTTCACTTATCTCATCTTTTAATAATTTATATTGCTTTTTTAAATCAAAAAAATAAATACTTTCATTACCTTTCATTATTACATCTTTTCGCGCATTATTTTATATAATTAATTATTCCAGCTGGATTGCCGGCAACAATTGCATTTGGTGGAACATTTTTTGTTACAACAGAACCAGCACCAACAATAGAATTTTCTCCAATAACTATCCCACATAAAATTGTTGAGCTAGTTCCGATTGAAGCCCCGTTTTCTACAACAGTTTTAACAACTTTCCAGTCTTTATCAGTCTTCATTAACCCTTCTTTATTTACGGATCTTGGATATTTGTCATTAATAAATGATACATTATGTCCAATAAATACATTATCTTTTATAACTACACCTTCACAAATAAAAGTGTGACTTGAAACTTTACAGTTTCTTCCTATTTTTACATTCTTCTGAATTTCAACAAATGAACCTATTTTTGATCTGTCTCCTATTGAACAATCATAAGCATTTACAAAATTAAATATCTTAACACCATCACCAATAGATACATTTTTAAGACTTTGTTTATTATTATCTATATTAATGATTTTTATCATAAAAAAACTTCTTTCCCGCCGTCCTTGATAGATTTTTCAGCTGATTCTAATATACTTACTACTTCTAGCCCTATTTTCCAGCTTGATACCGGCTCACCAGCATTAATGATAGAATTTATAAAGTCTGAAACAACTCCTTTCAATCCTTCAGCTGTATCAATTTTAGGAATATATATGTCACCAATCCTGTAATCTATAAGCACTTTATCCTCATCCTCTTTAGAAATTATGTTATAACCGGTATCATAGACTTTTACTTTCTCGGTAGTCTCCAGATCATTATAAACAATCATTTTCTTTGTTCCGCCTATAAGTATCTGGCGAATCTTAACTGGAGAAATCCATGAAACATTAATGTGAGCAATTAAGTTTGATTTAAAATTCATAATTAAATACGCTGTATTTTCAATACTGTTATTAGTATGTGAGATGCCTATAGCTACTAGACTAACTGGACTATCTTCTATTAAATAACTTAATATTGAAATGTCATGAGGAGCTAAATCCCATAGCACGTTTATATCTCTCTGGAACAATCCTAAATTTATTCTCATCGAATCAAAATAATTAATTTTCCCTATTTCCCCCAGGTTAATCAATTCTTTTATTTTTTTGACAGCTCCAGTATATAAAAAAGTATGATCTACCATCAATATTTTATCTTTCCTTGTTGCTATATCTATTAATTTCAGAGCTTTTTCTCTTGAATCTGTCATTGGTTTTTCTACTAAAACATTCTTATCATTTAAAAGTGCCCTACTTGCTACTTCATAATGATCAGAAACAGGTAATGCTATAGCAACACCATCAATATCGCTATCATCTATGATATAATCAATATTTCCAGAAGTTCCAATACCTGGATATAGTTTTTTTGCCAGAATTAATCTATCGGGGTTACTGTCTACTACTTTTTTTACAATACAGTTTTCATTTTGATAAAAGTTACGTACTAAATTAGGTCCCCAATATCCAAAACCTATTACTCCAATATTTACCAAATTCTAAATCCTTATCTAAATATAAAATATTAAAATATTATAAAAAGTTTAAAAAGTTTTTACGATATACTATAATACTCTGAAAAATTTTCTTCAATAAAATCTCAAAACATAGATAACGCATCTAAGATGCATTTCACTATATCTATTTAAGACCCTCCCTAATCAGTAACAAAGTAACTAAGTTTTATTATCTTCCAGTAAAGATTGAAATTATTTATTTATACTAAGTCAGATTTATTTTTTCTTGTAACAGCCCATATTTCACCAAACTGGACAGAGTAACTCGTAACCTTAAGTCCTGCGAGCTTCATCTCATTTAGAAAATCATTAAAAGTATATTCTATATAATGAGTCCTATCCAGCCGGTAGTCAATCCCCATCTCTTTCTTATATAATACGACCCAACTTCTATCTATCATAGGAACTCTTATTAAAAGTTTCTCTCCAAGATTTTTTATTTTTTTAAGTAGCTCAACCCTTTTCTCAATATGCTCAAGTACATTAGATAGTACCACCACATCAAATTTTTGCCTGAAATCCCAGCTTAATATATCACCACAGATATAATCAATATTATCCAGAAAAAAGTTTTTCTTAGCTATCCCGATATTTTCCTCATCTATATCTATACCTACTACTTTTTTTGCTTTCCTCGCTATATCGTAGGCAACTGAGCCATTCCCGCATCCAATATCTAAAACAGTGTCATCAGGCTTAATATTTTCCAGGAAAAAATCATGGTATTTCATTAACCTGTGCTTAGGGTGGACCCCATTCCCCAATATAACTGCATATTTTGAAACCTTAGTATAAATATAATTATCAAGAATGAGTAAAATCTTAACAATCTTAGCTATAATATTATTTCTAAATCTTTTCATTGATTTGATTAAATACATTACCCTCCATTATTATTTTTTTTATTTGTTAAATATCATTTTAAAAATTTTTATATATTCTTCATAAGTCTCATTAAAATCATATAAATAGCTGTTATCCATAAACTTCTTTTTGAAAAAGTTATAATTTTCCAAACATAATATTATTTTATCAAGAAGCTTCTCATACTTAAAATCCTTATACTTCTTGAAAACATCATCTGATACATATGCCAGAAGTTCGGGACAGAAATATAAAATTTCCTTCATAGCTCCAGTATCAAAACCCACAACAGGCACGCCGCATGACACTGCCTCGATTACAGAGTTTGGACAGGCAGGGTTAAGCTGGCAGTGTATTAATATATCTGTCTGGTGCAGGTGAATTGAAATTTCCCTTTTATCCATACCACCGAAACATTTTATATAAGGCCTTTTTACATATTCTTTTACATCCTTGCTGATAATAGGCCCGATTATCCTTAGCTCAACATTATACTTTTCTGCTATTACATCCAGAGCAGTTACAACTGGCTCAATCATATCTCTGTTCCTAAATAAGCCAGTGGTAGTAAATACTATTTTATTTTTATCAAATTCTCTATCTCCCGGATAAAAAACTTCCTTATCAGTCCCATTATAAATTATCCGGTATTTATTTTCCCCTACTTCACCCAGCATAGTAAAACACTCTTTTCTGCTGTATTTACTCTGAAATATAATAAAATCTGAATATTTAAGATAATCTTTCTTAATCTCATGGTTTAAATAAAGGTATTTTATACCATGTTTTGATGGATAGTAAACTCCATCAAGACGCTGTATTACAGGAAGATTATTTTTCTTAAAAAACCCAAGTATTCTTTCATCAAAAGATATGGGGAAAAAAATACCACTTGCTTTCCTGAAATCACCTTTATTTTCAATAAAGGGATAGCCTGTCCCGATGAGGTATTCTCTAAAATTTGACATAAATGTCGAAGGCCCGCCTATACTCTTAGAATATTCATTAAAGGGTATATAAATCATTTAAAATTATTTTACAAAGTGATAAATTCTTAATAATCTATAGAAATCTTGAATAGATTTCTTCATAATACTTCTTTGCAATTATTTTCCAGTCATAGCTTTTAACGGTTTCAAAGCCACCACTAACTATCTTTTTCCTGAGACTCTCACTATCAATTATCTTCTGACAATTGTAAACCAGGCTTTCTATATCATCTATCCTGCTTACCATAGCATTATAGCCATTTTGTCCTATATCATGAACCATCCCTACATCAGTGCTTACAAGCGGAACTCCGGAAGCAAATGACTCTAAAAGTGCCTTGGGTCCGCCTTCAGCCCTTGAAGTTACAACATAAAGGTCAATTGCCCTGTAAAGCTTTGCTATATTTTGATAATTTCTTAAGTACAAATGTTTATAAGGGATACTATATGAGCTTAGCTTATTTTTCACATAACCCCTGGCAGGACCTGACAGCAGCACAAATACAGGATTCTTTTCGCCAAGTTTTTTTACTACCTCGCAAAATATATCAGGCCCTTTTACAAACTTCGGAGAGTTCCCTTCTTCCCATCCTTCACCATCTTTCTGGAATGACCCTATACAAATTGAATTATCCGGAATTCCAAGCTTTCTTCTAATGCTTTGCCTGCTGTAAGCACCTGCTTTCTCAAAAAGTTTTATATCAACTCCTATAGGAATAATTACAATCTTATTTTCATCAGCACCCCATCCAGCAAGTTGCTTTCCTGTTATAGTACATGAAGTATGAATAATAGATAAATATTTAGATACTTCCGGAAGCAGCTTTATATATTCTGTATCCTTATCAGTACCATGAAACCATGTCAGGATTAAATCATTTTTATCATTAACATATTTATAATTTAACGGTATATAGGTGTTTCTTGAACCAAAATGAATAATCTGTTCTATAATTTTTGATATCATAAATCGAGATGTTCTCATCACTCTAACTGGCTGGTTAAACAATCTGTATATATTTTTAGTTATATATTTACCATCCCAGCTAGTAGACCATCTTATGGGCTCGACAATGTAATATATCTTTTTCTTTTTATCAATCATAAATTCTATAGAAAAATCTATCTTTGTTACATTTTGTTTTAAAAACTAAAAATAATAGAATTTAAACTAAATTTAATGTATATTTACATAAAATAATTACTGGTAAATTAAAATATCCTTTTATAACGGTTAAATTCACATTATTATAATTTAAAAGAGATGGAAATTAAAGTTTTGCTTGAACAACTAAAAAAAGGTAAAAGTCAAATTGCTATAATTGGTCTTGGTTACGTAGGTCTTCCTCTGCTTGTTTCACTGAGTAAACATTTTAAAGTAATTGGCTTTGATATTAATGAAAGAAAAATAAAGAATTTAGAAAATGGAATAGATGAAAATAATGAGTTTAAAACTCTGAACTTATATAAAGAGAATTGTACTTTAACCAGTCATCCCGAGGAGCTCAAAAAAGCAAACTTTTTTATAATAGCTGTCCCCACTCCCATTGATATTTACAAAAATCCTGACCTTAGTTATATTGAAAAATCAACCAGACTTGTTGGGAAAAATATGCCTGCAGGTTCAATAATAGTGTACGAATCCACAGTTTATCCCGGAGTAACTGAAGAATTCTGTATTCCTATTCTTGAAAAGGAATCAAAACTTAAAAATAAGAAGGACTTTTTTGTTGGCTATTCCCCGGAAAGGATTAATCCAGGAGACGATAAGCATTTAATTGAAAATATAGTAAAAGTAGTCTCAGCACAGGATAAAGATTCGCTGGAAGTAATTAACGGTGTTTACAGTATGATAATAAAGGCAGGTATTTTTAAAGCAAAGAGTATAAAAGTAGCCGAGGCAGCAAAAGTAATTGAAAATACCCAGAGAGATATAAATGTAGCACTTATAAACGAGCTTGCCATACTATTTTCAAAAATGGGAATTGATACTAAAGATGTAATAGATGCAGCAAAAACGAAATGGAACTTTTTAGATTTTAAACCGGGGCTCGTAGGAGGCCACTGCATTGGAGTTGACCCTTATTATCTATCCTTTAAGGCAAAGGAAGTTAACTATTACCCCGAAATAATAAATGCCGGAAGAAAAATAAATGACAGTATGGGGTTTTTTATAGGTGAACAGATTCTTGAAGCGCTCCTGAACAATCATCATAAAAAAATAAATTTTAAAGCGGTAATCTTTGGAATATCCTTTAAGGAAAATGTTGCCGACTCAAGAAACTCCCGGGTAATTGACATTTATAATTATCTTGTCAGACATAATCTAGAGGTTAAGATATATGACCCAGTAGTAAATAAAGAAGAAGTTAAAAGTTATTACGGTATTGAGCTTATAAACTATGAGGATATTAAAGGTATTGATGCAGCCATTTTCTGTGTTGCTCATGAGACCTTTAAGAAAATAGACCTTAAAACATTAAAATCCAAAATGTCACAAGAAAGCCCTTATATATTTGACATAAAATGGATATTTGAGAGGGAAAATATTGAAAAACTTGGCTTTAAATACTGGAGACTTTAATATTGAATCTTAATGATTTAACAATAAATAAAGATATAAAAGTTCTTATTACCGGCTGCGCTGGTTTTATTGGCTCAAATCTTACAGAATTTTTCTTAAAAAAAGGCGCAAAAGTTACAGGTCTTGATAACCTGTCAACAGGATTTAAAGAAAACATTGACGATGCATTATCCTGCGCAGCTAAAGAAAACAAAAACATTGATTTCAAATTTATAGAAGGAGATATAAGAGACTACAATCAGTGCCTTAAAAGCACCGAAGGTATTGATATCGTACTTCATCATGCAGCTCTGGGCTCTGTTCAAAGGTCTATTGACAACCCCCTTGATTCAAATTCAAGTAATATAGATGGCACCTTGAACCTTCTTAAAGCTTCGGTAGAAAATAAGGTAAAAAGATTTATTTATGCTTCTTCTTCATCAGTTTATGGGGATTCACCAAAGTTACCCAAAGAAGAATCAATGCAAGCAAATCCCAAGTCAATTTACGCAGTAACCAAATTGACCGCAGAATATTACTGCAGATTGTTCTACAGCTTATATGGGCTTAAGACTATATCGCTACGCTATTTTAATGTTTTTGGGAGAAGGCAGAATCCCGATTCAATTTATTCAGCAGTTATTCCAATATTTTTAAAAAAAGTAATCAGCAATGAACAACCAGTTATTTACGGTGATGGCAATAAATCCAGGGATTTCACTTATATAGATAATGTAATTTACGCAAACTACCTAGCTTGCTTTACTAATAATAAGAATGCTTTTGGGAATTATTATAATGCTGCGTGCGGGGGCAGAACCAGTTTAAATGAAATTATCAGTTTATTATCAAAATACTTTAAAAAAGAAATAAAACCTGTATATGCTGAGGAAAGAAAGGGAGATATAAAACACAGTCTGGCTTCAATTGAAAAAATTAAAAACGATCTATATTATGATTCAATTATTTGTTTTAAAGAAGGAATAATAAGATTAATTAAATGGTATTTAGATTCTACATTTAACTAAGATAGGTCGAAATTAATTTTTAAGAGAATTTAAAAAGTGAAAATATACACAAAAATTAAAAAAAATAAAACATATATTATATTTTTTTCTTTATTACTTATAACTTACCTGATAATTGGAATATTTCTATTATATTTTAACAAATATCAGATAAACCCTGATGCCGTAGAATATATTTCAATTGCGCTAAAATACTCTAATGGAGAAATTTATGAAGCAATTAATGGGCTTTGGAGTCCGTTGTTTTCTATACTTCTTGTTCCATTTATAAAACTGGGTATAGAACCCTTACTCTCAACCAAAATTATAAGCCTTATATCAGGATTTATAATAATATTGTTATTATGGAAGACATCTGACATTTTAAAAATAGATGGAAAAATTAAATTTATTATACCTTTTCTTACAATACCTATAATTCTGTATTTTGCCTTCTCTATAACAACACCAGATTTATTATCAGCTGTCTTTATTATATTAGGTTTTAACGTATTAATTAAAAATGATAATAATGATAAAAAATATAAATTCCAAAAAAGTATCTTTTTTGGAATAATTGCGGGTTTAAGTTATTGGGCAAGGGCTTACAATTTTTTATTTTTCCTGACAATATTTATTTTATTTAATATAGTAGAGTTTATAAAATATCGCAAAGAAAGATATGAAAGAAATAACATATTAATATCTTTTGCTTTAGGCATGCTTTTTTTTATTTTAATAGCAGCTCCATGGATAATTCTAATAGGTATTAAATATAATAAAATATCAATTAACACAGGTTTGGAATGGACATATAAATTTAATGGACCAGAATCAACCGGCAATAAAGAACTAATTCTAGGACATTTAAATAATATCAACAGTGAGAAAGGGTTTATTCTAGATGATATAACAATATTAACTTATAAATTAAATAACTGGTTTGACATAAATTTTATTTTAAAAAGAATATTACAAAATCTATATTATACAATTCTAAACTTTGATAAGCTTTTAATTACACCTATTGCCATCCTGTTTTTAATATTTCATAAAACCAAAAATTATCTTAAGTCTTTTAAAATATATTCTTTTTTTATAATATTTATATTAGGTTACTCCACTTATATTTACCAGGAAAGATATTTCTATGCCCTTATTTTGATAGGTTATTTATTAGCTATAAGCATACTTTTGGAGTTGCATAAAAACACAAAATCTTTAAGAAATAAATACGTTTTCTATATAATAATTGCGGTCATCACAGCTTCTTTCTTAATGCATCCTGTGAATTATTTAAGAAAAAGCATAATTGATAAACCAGGAATTGAGCACTATTATGCAGGCATGGAAGTTAAAAATTTGAATTTACAGGGAAATATTGCTGGAAGCAACCTGGGAAGAGATATGAAATATATAACCTACTATAATAGAGAGAGTGTCAGGTATTTTGGTGTAACAAAAAACTATGAAGAATTGGAAGAATTTAATATAGATTATTATTTTGTTACGAAGGATGATACAGAGATAATCAATCAGCTGAATAATAAAAAAATAATTGGTGATATTGATAAATTCTATATCTACAGTCTAGAATAAATAACTAATATAAAAAATTGTTAATCTAACTTATCTTCTCCGCAGCTTCAAACCCCATCTGCATGGCAACATGGCCATTTATATAGTTAAATCTTCCCTGCCTGCCTGCGGTTTCAAAATTCTTTATGCTCGCAATATAGCTAAATAAATTATTTAGATGCTTTTCATAACCAAGCCTGTATACAGGATAACCATACTCATATCTGTAGACATTCATATCCAGAATATCTTCTTTTTTTACAATACCTTCTCTTAAAAGGTCCTTTAAAACCATTTCCTTGCAGTATTCATTATCACTCCACCACTTATCTTTCTTACTGCTGGTAATTTCAGCAACCAGTATTGTAGTATCAGGAGTAATAGTATCGTGACTGAAATATGAAGAGTCATAAATACGGTTAAAGGCATGCTCTCTAAAATACATAAAAGACACCGGGAGAACCTTTGGCCTGTTTACAAGAACCCCTACAAATACAAGTGACCTGAATTCAAGTGATTCCGCGGACTCCCTTATAGTATTATTTACAGGCGGAGAAATCATCATAATCGCCTTATTTATGGGAATTGTGTTTATTAATCCATCAACGCCGAAGTCATATATCTTACCCGAATCCACAATAACTTCCTTAACTTCGTTACCATTAACCTTTATCCCGACTACCTGTGAATTAAGGTATATTTTCCCCCCATTTTTTTCGATATCTTCAACCATTTTATTGATTATTCCCCTGTACCCTATCCTTGTGGTAAAAAGCTGCCCGTCTACATTCTCCACAAAATGATTTGTTGACTTCCGGGTAAATTTTGCCCTTATGGGTGAAACTATCTTATCTAAGAATATGCTGCCTGTAATACGTGGTATTCTTTCCTTTGCAAATTCAGGTGAGAATTTATCGGGATATATTCCCCACACATGGTAAATATAATTTTTAAAAAAAAGCTCATAAAGAACATCGCCGTAATATTTTAAAAGCAGCGTCTCCGAGTTTTCAACCTCAGGTTTTTTAAATATCCTTTTAAGATTATTTTTAACCAGGCTTATGGCAGCATTAAAAACCATTTTTTTAGGTAATTTCTTTAAGACTTCAAACATGGAAAGGGGATAAGTAAAATATTCATTCATAAATTTAATCAGAATGGTCCTTTTAAAATCAATAAGTTCACTGCCTGCTATATTTTTTATCTCATTAAGAATATGTGGATTAGTGGTATGGAAAAAATGAGGTCCGTATTCATACATATTACCATTAATAATTTTACCTGACGCCAGCCCCCCGCAATTATCTCCTGATTCAAAAATACTTACATCATATTTCTTTCTTGCAAGATACATCCCCGCGGCCAGGCCTGCAATACCTCCACCGATTATGGCAACTTTCTTCCCTGACAAATTGTCTCCTTAAAATAAATCTTAACACAAATCATAAATTATTCTTTTTGCCGAATTCCTTAATTGTTTGTATTATATACGCTATATCATCCTCACTTAATCTCGGATGCAGGGGTATATTAAGACCGATCTCGTTTAGCAATTCGGAATTCTTCAACTTTAGGTGCGTGGAGTTATAAATTGGAATCATATGAAGGGGCTGGTACCTTAAGGTCGTGTAAATTCCTTTCTGGTAGAGGTAGTTTGCAAGGTCATCCCTCCTGTCATTATTAAGCCTTATGAAGTAACTGAAATAAGAATGTTGCTCACCTTCCTCCGCATCCATAGGTGTTTTAAGCCATCCTACCTTACCGAATTCATCCTGATATATATCCCATATATATTTTCTGTATTCCTGAAATTTATCAAGCTTTTCCAGTTGAGCCAGCCCAATGGAAGCACTTATATCATCGGGAAGCATCTTGGGGAAGAAATCAACTACATTGTATTCCCACCACCTATTCTTTGTAGCGGAAGCTTCAAATCCTGATTTCTCGATACCACAATATCTCAAAGCCCTTGCCCTCTTTACTGTCTCCGGATTTTTCGAGGTAACACCTCCGGCCTCCCCTATGGCCAGGTTCTTAACCCCGTCAAAACTGTAAAATCCCACATCCCCTATAGAGCCACAGTATCTGTCTCCTATCTTTGAATCTACTGCATGAGCGGCATCTTCTATTACAGGAAAGCCCAGCTCAAGTATCTCATCCATTTTTACTGGCTTTCCTGCATAATGCACCACCATTATGGCTTTAGTCTTATCAGTTATTGCAGGGGTGATATGTTCCGCCGTAATATTCTGGGAATCAAAATCGACATCCGCAAATACTGGCTTACAGTTATTAAGTATTATAGCAGAAGCACATGATATCCAGGTAAATGAAGGTAAGATAATTTCAGAACCAGCAGGGAGATTCAGTAATTTTACTGACATCTGTATGCTGTTTGAACCGCTATCAAGCAATACAAAATCTTTGAGTCCCAGCCTTTTTGCAAATCTTTCTTCAAATAATTTTGTTTTTGGACCAATACCTATCCACTGATTTTCTATGCTTGTCCTTATCTCCTCGAGTTCTTCGTTGCCTACTTTAGAACCGAAAACTGAAATCATGTTAAACCCTCCAGGCTAATATTAAATAATTTCATGATTATATTTTAAATATTTAAATTTGTTAATGTTTAATTTCATCGCTATATATTCTTCCTTTATGCCAGTCTGCTCAAAACCATTACTTGCATACCATAATCTTGCCTTATTATTATCAGGTAGAACCATAAGAGTAATCCCGTTTCGGTAATTATCCACAATAAAACTGCACATTAATCTTAAAGCTCTACCCATTATACCTCTGCCTCCATATTTTTTGTTGCCAAGAATTACGTTATATACATCAACAGAATTATTCATAAATCTAAAACCGATGCATCCTATCTTTATGCCATCATATTCAACAATAAAGATATTTTCTTTTTCTTTATTTTGATAAGATTTGAACCAATCAATTTGCTGTTCTGGCTTTATTACTTCCTTATAAAAGAAATACTGGCGATTTTCATTTCTCCATTTTCTTATCAGCTCTATATCCTCATTTTCAATGGCTCTAAGCGCTAAGTCACCTTCACCAGTAACAATCTTAATTTTCTTATCTGTCATCTAAAACTCTTTATTCTTCTTATTAAGTTTTTTAATTTCCATAATACCACTTCTATTGATTGAAGAAATAATTCCTTTACAAAGATTGACAAAAACCTCAGGCGTCTTCTTGCAATATTAAGCTGATTTTTTTTCTGCAGTAAAGTCAAGAATACATCCTCATACCCCCTGCACATAAGTTCTGAATTATAAGGATATTCTTTCATCTTATCAAAATAAAAGTCATATTTTTCTATAAGCTCCCCGAGTTTATTTTCAAAATCATCTACTCCTTCAAACATCACACCGAAACCACTGCAGTATTCCGGAAGTGCTCCACTGTTCCTGTACAGAAGCGGGAGACCGCACATCGCCCCTTCTATGTGGTGCATCCCCGCACCCTCTCCCTTAGCTCCAGTTATATAAATATGATTTCTTTTAATTTCATCTGCCAGATTTCTCGATTCGATAGGAAACGAAGTTAGAGAATTTTTAAAATGAAAATTTTCAGGAACATTCCCGATATAATAAAAATCAATACTTACTCCGTTAATTCCAGATAAAACTATTTCATCCAGCTTTTTATATATGTCAAATCCTTTATTATAATTATTGCTCCAGTGATGCGTCACGACCCTTAATTTATCTTTTTTGTTCCACCTTTTTCGATTATCCATGTTGAATAATTTAGAATTTGCACCATTTTTAATCACAAAAAAAATATTATTTTTAATTAGCCCTTTATCAATATAAATCTCTTTCAAGTAATTACTAATAAAGATAGTGCAATCTGCTACCTTATTGGCCCTTGCTAAATATTTATTTAAATTTTTTGTATTCCTGCCTTCATCACAATTGTTAATTCTATGAACAACTATAGTATTTGGATTCACTATAAGATATCTCGAAATTCTTAATTGGTTATAATTACTTGTTTGAGAATATTTCCTTGGTTCTGTCATTAAAATAATATCAATATCTTTATCTTTCAGATCCGAATTTACTTTCCATCCCTTAGCTTTTAAATAATTGGATAAATCTATTGCGAATTTATTTCCACCGCCCCAGGGATGCTTCATTAAATTTGAGCCTATTGAAATTTTATAATTCACTTTTCTCTGCCTTTTTTCTTCCGGATAACCCCACTGCAAGTGTAGTGGCCATTGAAAGACAGGTCATAACTGTAGGCGCTGTCATGTAATTTTCGGTTACAGATAATATAAATAAAGTTATAATTCCCCCTACTATTGCAAGATATACCTTTCTTGAAAAAATATCTTCTGCACTTCTATAAGCTCTAAATATTACTACAAGACAAAAAATCCAGAATAACAGTGCCAGAACCAGTCCAATTACTCCCGTTTCAGCAAGAAAGTGGAGATATGAACTGTGAGCATTGGAATCATTAAAAATAAAGTTACCAGCGGTATATAAAGAAAAAACACCTGGGTTTCCTGTAAGTGGAAGCTTATCAAAATTCCATGGAACATCATTGTACCTTGCAAAGCCTATGCCCGCTATTGGGCTCTGTTTGAATAATATAATAGCCTTATCCCATAAAGAAATCCTGGCAAGAGCACTCAGGTCATAAATATGAAAAATCTGTGTTATTCTCAAATAAGTACCGGTTATAAATACAAAGGATACGCCCAGAGCAGTAAGTATAAAAATATTCCTAAGAAATTTTAAAAAAGAACCGCTCCCGAATAAAAGCAGGAAAAATACCCCTATTGCAAATGCTAGCATGCTACCCCTGCTTTTTGTAATAATAAGTGCAATAGAGATTAATATAAATATAAACCCATAAGCTACTTTATCTTTTTTACCCGACTCTAAAAAAAAAGCAAATGCAAATATAGCTGCTATGGAAAATACCGAGCCGGTAGCATTATGGGAATTATTAAGTGCAACAAACATTGGACCCACATATATATCATCAACTCTTACCATAAAGGAGCTAACACCAATCATATACTCTAAAATGCCAAGCACAGAAAAAAAGGTAAATGCTATAAACAGAAATCTAAAATAAACTTCAGTACCTTTTCTGTAATTTAAAAAAGGTATTGCCAGAATAACAAAGGGTGCATAACTGAAGAAGAAGTTTCCGTCATATCTTAAAAAACCGTAATTAAATAGATTAATAAACGGCTGCCCTGAAATAAAATAACTGAACAGCAGATAAAAAGCCAGCAAAGCAAGCAATATGCCAGCTCTTAAATGCTGCATTGAGATTTCTTTATCCTTTATAAAATAATAAATACCTATTATCAACAGGACAATAATTACAGATATTGCCAGGTATGGATATTTATTCATAAGGATAAATGCAGGCAGCAGCCCGAGCAATATATATGATAGCTCTTTAATCCTGAAATTCATTATCCTGTCTTTAATTATTGATATGTCCTGCATAATTAGAGATTTATATTTTAAAATTTAAACTTTCTTATTTTACCTGTCTTAAAAAAAGCCACACCCTCAGTAGCATTAATTCCGCTGCTCTCTCAAACCTAAATAAAAATAACAAAAACTTATTTACTTTAAGTATACTAACAAGAAAGTAAAGTTCCCCATCATAAACAAACCTTTTTTTATTAAGAATAGAGAAACTCTTTCTTACTGAAGCTGAGTGTTCATGGTAAACTTCAACTTCCGGGTTATAAAAAACGCTTATTCCGTTATCGGATACTCTTCGGAATAAAAGCTCCTCCTCATAATATATAAAGGTATTGGTATCAAACATTCCTGCTTTTATAAAATCACCTGCTCTGCAGAAAAAGCAGGCACCGTTTAAAAGAAAAACTTTCATGGGACTGGTAAGATTCTTTAAGCTCCTGTTAATATTAAATAATCTGTCAACTGTTCCATTGTTTCCCATATGTAGAAGGCATTTTAAAAAGTTAGCTTTCTTTATATGGGGAAGCATCATGCTTCCGTCATTATTAATAATCTTCGGTCCCATGAAACCACCATTTAGTTCATTCATTGCCATTATGGTTTTCTCAAGAAAATCTTCATCTCTTATTACGATATCTTCGTTGGTAAACATGACCAGACTATCCTTATCAATTAGCTTATTTTTCATAAGATAACCAAATCCCAGATTATTACCCTTTGAGTATCCTATATTTTCATTATTGCCGGCAAGTATAATCCTGCTGTCATTAAAAGATTTTATTACCTTTTTGATTTCAGTATTATCCGGACAGTTATTTACAATAACCATTACCCAGTCTTTATAACTCTGTTGTATAAGGCAGTTGATCAATTTCTTCAGTAAATCTTCTGTCTTATAATTTATGGTTACTATGCCTATTCTTTTCATTGATAATAACTTCAATAGCTTTTAAAAATTTTTAGATTTCTACATATGCTTTATTAAATATTTCATTCCGATAAAAAACATCACACATTATTTTAACAAATTATAAATATTTTTCTCCAAACCAAAATTTGTTTTCTTTATATTATTATTTATAATTAACACCTTTCAACTTGCAAGCTAACTTAACTATAAAAGGTAAAAAACTGGCTACAAGATACATAAATAGTTTGAAATCAAATTTCTCCTTCAAACTATTTATTATTATTTCCCTTGCTTTTACTGCTCTCCCCGAAAAAAGAAGGTAATATATTTTCTGTTTCCGGTAAAAATAATTTTCTCTATCTTTTTTACTGCCGGCTTTCCCGGTATCTGCAACAGCAGGTAAATCTTCTACATCCATTAAATCATAACTGTCCCTGCCAAACTTAATCCTCTCAAAATAAAATTTCTTAGCCAGATTTTTAAAATATTCCTGCTCTTCTTTCTTTAGGTAAGTTATCGAGGATGGTATTATTCTTTCTTTTAGTAAAACATCTGCTATGTTCCCCAGAACTAAATTTTCTGTGAGTAAATTAAGGTAAAAATCATAATCCTGCGAATATTTAAACTTTTCACGGTAACGTGCTCTGCCGGTATTGCTGAACATTATTGTAGAATGGTTAATACAGTTATATACAGGCAGTTTCTTTTTAACATAATCGGGGTCATCATTTGCAATTATCTTACAGACAATATCTCCGTTCTCATCTATCAGCTCCACCGAAGAGCCAACAAGATAATGTAGGCTATTTTTTTCCAAAAAATTATACTGGGACTCCAACCTGTTTTCAATAGATATATTTCCCGCATCAAATCTGGCTATATACTTTCCCTTTGATTCTTTTATTCCCTTTATCAGTGAGGAAGTCAGACCTATATTCTCAGGATTTTTTATATAAATGATTCTATTGTCATTAAATCTTTTTACTATATTAAACAGATCATAGTCGCATCCATCATCAATAATTATAAACTCAAAGTCCTCGAGTGTTTGTCCAAGTATACTTTTTACCGTATCGGCAATATATTCACGATATCCTCTGACACTCATCACTACACTAACTTTTTTTGTAATATTATCCATAAACAACTTATTATTTCTTAAAAGAGGTAAAAACACCGGGTAAATATACTGCTATAAGACCTACTGCAAGAGCACTAAAAATTGTAATTAATATACTTTTAAGATTATCCATTTTTACATCTTCAGAAAGAACTGAGGTTTCCTCAAGTAATTCTATATTGTTTATAAAAGTCTCTCTGTTATTCTCCAGATTATATTTTATTTTACTAAGGTCACTCATTATGCTATTTATAGAATTAATAGCACTACTACTAGTGTCACCCGATACATTTTCAGCCTTAATTTCCTCATACTGAGCCTCAAGTGAAGGCAGCCTTTTATCAATTTCCTGTATAATGTAATCTATTATTTCGGACTTTTTATCTTTATTCTCTTTAAGATATTTATTAGTTAAAATATTATTTATTTGATATACAAATTCTTTATTGTCATATATTGTAATAACTCTTACTAATTTGTTACCACCATCTATAAGAGGGCTTATCAACCGTTTGAGTTCTTCAACACTTATATCGAAGTTAAGTTCCCTTGATACTTCATCCAGTAACACATCATCCCTAATATCTTCGCTAATATCTTTAAGTACTGAACCTTCTAGCTCCTTTATATCCATTTCTGGCGCGAAAATACCCAGCTCTATTGCTTCTTCCGGAAAATATTTATAAAGGTTTTCATCATAGTATATACCCTTTAATTCGATAACAGAGTATGACTGGTATAGGGGAGTCTTCACTAATGTAAAGATAAGCCCTGCCATCAGTACCGCAACAAAAAAAATTACAAAAAACCACTTTCTTTTTAAAAAAATTGTTAGAAGATCTCTAAAACTCATTGAATCCTTTAAACTGTCTTCTTTATCATTCTTATTCATTGCTCTATCCTTCTTTAACATTTATTATTTATACTAAACGTTTCTGCCATAAAAAAACTTTATTAGAATAATAACTTTTTCATCAAATTATTAATTTAAAACTAAAAACTATCAAAATATGGTAGTGCAACTCCTATACCAGCATACTTATTATTATAATCTCTATCATACTGGTCTCTTCCAATTACTACAACCTCGCCATCAGTTTTCAGAACATCGTATATATAATAAATTTCTTCACCATTATGAGTTATAATTATTTTTTTAAAATTTTTTGAATCAACATAATCAATATACTCTTTTTTATAAAAATCAGGTGAAATTGCTATATATCTTATTTTGTATTTTTCTGTTATATCCTCTCCTATCATCATATACTCAATAGCATTGGTAGGATTATAAACTATCAATTCCCCTCCCATGTAAATAAAATTAAAGGCAGAACCATAGTGTGATACCAGACCTCCTGTAAAAAACTCATCTTCCCTTAAAAGATATGCGGCGCTTTTTATCCCCAGCTTATGACCCCAGACGTAGCCTGCCGGTATTTTTCCTGGCGTATATATTCCGGGATATTTTTCCTTTTCGGGAGACAAGTTATTAAAAACTATAAAAGTGTGATAAAAATTAAAACAGATAAAAAAAGCAAGCAATAATGTCGCTGCTGACCTTAACACAATTCTAAAACCTGTTTTCAAATTTTTGCTATCTTCTAGAAGGCCGGCTGCTTCCTGAAAAGCAAAGGCTATTACAAATAGCATTACCGGATAACTATTAAGCGAATGGCCGTTTTCCTTTTCCATAAGAAACATCCAGATAAAAAAATGAAAAGAAAATAAAAGAATGATTCTTTTTAAAATCCCGGGGATTTTTACTCTTTTTACAGCCAGAAGTATAAAAAGAATTATCAGTGAAATTAAAAATAATATTGCAAAATAAATAGAATAGCTGGTTATAAGCCCCTGAATAAATTCCTTAAAATTAAAAGTTAGCTGAAGTGTACCTCTTCTACCCATGAAATGCTCGTATGTGGCATTGTTCATCCCGGTTAATTTTCTTGCAAGAATAAACTCGAAGTAAATAAATGATAGAAATATTATTACCGGCGCTATAAGGCTCAAGAAAAATTTTTTTACACCTATTTTTTTTATATTTACAAGCAGGATAATAATAAAAAATGGTATAAATAAATAAGCGTCAATAACTGAAATCAGTGCAAAAACAACAAAAATAAGTCCTGCCTGCAAATTTAAAAACCTGCCTCTTTCTTCTTTATCTGGAGCGTAAAGGAATTTTTCAATGTTATAAAACCCCAGAAGGATAAAAAATATATAAAACCCAACCCCTATTGAACTTTTAAACAATCCCACTACGCCCGAGACTGCATAAAGCAGAGCCAAAAAACCAGCAGACTTCCTGTTTAGAAATAACAGGCCTATCTTATAAATCACAAAAAGGGTAAGAACTGTAATTAATGCAGCCGGCATCCTTGATGCCAGCTCACATACTCCCAATAACAGTATAAATGGAACCTGCACCAGCATAATAAATGACATAGTAGCACTTGAGTATATTGAAGTTGCATTTGCCAGTGAGTGGTTTTTTATACCAAGTATGAATCTGGAAGCATAAAGAAGGGTCTGGGCTTCATCTTCTCCCCAGAATTCTATCTCCCCAAGATTGTAGAAAACAAGAAATATACATATTGCCAGAGCAATCAATAAAATTAAGTTATTCTTTAAAAAAAATGTAAAATTTTTACTTTTAAGTGTGCTTCTGCTAAAATTCATAATTCAAACTGTTTTTTTCTATATTTAGAAATTTACTGAAATTATATATTAATATAAAAACATTTAAAACAATTTTAGAAATGACAGGGCGCCAAAAAATAATTAAAATAGGGGTTATTCCTGCAGCAGGAGCCGGCGCGAGGCTGGGCTATCTATCCAATCTGCTTCCCAAAACGCTGTTCCCAGTTTATGACCGTCCAATACTGCATCATATCATAAACCTTATGGAATCACTTGGCATAGAGGACATATACATCATAATTAATTATCACAAAGAAAAAATAATTGAATATTATAGGGATATAAAACAGAATATCAGGGCAAAAGTCCATTTCGTAGAACAAAAAAAACTAAACGGACTTGCCAATGCTATTCTCTTAACTAAAAAATATATAAAAAACGAGCCTTTCATGGTTATTTTAAGTGACGAGTTCATTATAGGCGACCCACTGGAACCCATGATTGATTTATTTTTCAGCACAGAATCAATTGCAACTGAAGCAGTTATTGAAGAGAAAGATGTAAACATTTTAAAACAAACCTGTTCTGCAAAACTGGACAGCAGTGGCAAAATACTGGAAATAATAGAAAAACCGGAAGACCCTCCATACATGATAAGGGGCTGCGGTATTTATTTATTTAGGCCGGAAATATTTGACTTTATATTAGATACTCCTCCCAACCTACAAAGAAAAGAAAAGGACATAACATCAGTTATCAATAATATAGCTAAAACCGAAAAAGCCTATGGTTACTTTCTTAAAGGATATAATATCAATATAAATGATTATGAAGAGCTACTTAAGGCAAATCTTTTACATAAAAAGCATATAAACAATAAAATATGATAATCCGAATATAGCTATATCCGAAAGACCGAAGGTTAATAAGATCCTTTCCCTGAATAAAAACTTTTTGATATTATGCCACCCGGGCGATTTGACTATTTCGAAATATTTATTAATATGAAACACCGATTCTTGATTTCTAAGCATACATAATTGTTGATATTCAATCCATATATAACTCACCGTGCAAATACTCTTTATTTTTATCAAAATCTATAGCCAGAACACTCATCCCGTCTTTATTTGCATATGCCCATGTGCCATCATAAGGAACTCTACCCTGATTAATGCATAGTTGCTCATGGTTATTAAAAATCATTGTAGAAAGCGAAAATATTTCCTCGGGCAACATGTTAGTTTTGACATTGTTCATAGAATAACCGACAAAATCCAATAGCATCCCGGCATCACCGGAACTTATTATTTTATTATATAATGCAAGCATTATATCCCTCTGCCTCCGGGTACGCTCGAAATCAGCTCCATCTGAAACACGATTGCGGGCATGTAGCAATGCCATTTCACCATCTAATTTATTGACTCCCTTTTCTATGCCCCATCCATAACGCTGGTTATAATAGTTTGCTTCTACATCAGTTATATTGACCTCTACCCCACCAAGCTTATCCACCAACCTGGATGCACTTTCAAAGTCCACAATAACATAATTTTGAATATCCAGACCAAACAATAAGTTTATTGTGTTTATGGCCAATCCTGCACCGCCCCATGCATATGTAGCGTTGAGCCTGTTATATCCATATCCTTCAATAGGCACCCATGTATCCCTCATAAAAGATATAAGAGAGACATTATTATTTTTAATGTCGTACGAAAACAACATCATAGTATCGCTTCTCCCACTGCCCGTTTCATATGAGCGAGAGTCATCTCCTATTAAGAGTATATTTATTACGTTATCCTCAATCTTATCATGATAATATATTGGCCATTTCTGGGCATCCTCCGGTATCGGATCGTCTATATCTTCTGTTATATCATCCGGCTCTTCCTCAAGTATCTCCAAGGCAGGATCCGGTGCAGGTATTCCCTCAACTTCAACTGATGCCGAAGTAACCACGGGCACATCATCGGATGAAATATAATTAAGAGCCACATAACCTGTAACAAACACCATCACTGTCAATTGTAATAATGCTGCTACTGTTATAATACAAATAGTTTTACCCGACAGCCTGTGCCTAGTATTGTCTTTTTTTACATACTGCCATTTCATCTCGATATTCTTTTGCATATTCTTTTTTCCATTTTGAATAGTAGTAATATTTTATATGGCTGTCATTTTAGTATGCGCCTTTACCAAATAATACAGTTGGAACAGTCTTAAGAAGTATTTTTATATCCATCCCGATAGACCAGTTCTGTATATAGTACATATCAAGCTTTACCATCTCTTCAAAACTTAAATTGCTCCTGCCGCTAACCTGCCAGAGCCCTGTAATTCCCTGCTTTACATTCAATCTTTTTTTCTGCCACTCCTGGTATTTTTCCACCTCCTGTGGTAAGGGTGGCCTTGGGCCTACAAGACTCATATCTCCTTTTAAAACATTTAATAACTGTGGAAGCTCATCAATGGAGAACTTTCTTAAAAACCTTCCCATTCTGGTAACCCGCGGGTCATCTATCATTTTAAATATTGGACCGTCAACAACACTATTCTTCTTAAGCCGTGCCATCCTCTTATCAGCACCAGCATACATAGTCCTGAATTTATACATATAAAAAGGCCTGGAATCCTTTGTATACCGCTTCTGCTTATAAAAGACAGGACCTTTTGAATCAATTTTTATTAGAGCTCCAAGAATTAAAAAAAAAGGAATGGAAATTATAAATAATAGATACCCTAAGAAATAATCCATTAAATTTTTATAAAATAAATCTATTCCGAAAAATCCTACATTTGATATATGAATCAGAGGTATCCCCGCTACTTCTCTCATCTTCATCCTTTTTATAGAAAACTCAAAATAACCCGGGAACATAAGTACAAGTACATCCAGTCCTTTTAAATCTTCTATCATATCCAAAATTTCATAATACTTATATTCTTTACTTGAAATAATTATATTCTGTACACCACTTTTTATTACCACCTCTCTTAAATTTTCCAGATATCCTAAAATTTTAAAACTTTTAGAATATTCTTTATCTTCGTAAACTTTATCTTCCTTTTCTACATATCCTAAAATATCGTAGTTATCTACCTCGCTTTTACCCAGGGAATCCTCTATTCTTTTTGCACTTTCACCAATACCAATAATCAAAGTTTTTGAGGACAAATTAAGTTTTTTCGTAATAAAACCAGTAATAATAGAAATAATTAATCTTGCAGCAAAAAGAAATAAAACACTGAAGAAATACAAAAGAACTATCCACACTCTTGAAAAGGAAAAAGTTTCAAGTAGATAACCAAATATTATTATAATTATCACATTTATACTTACTGCTTTAAATATCCTGAAGTAATAACCTGAACCCCTATAGATATAATCCCAATCATATAACTTGAATAAAAATATAAATAATAATGTAAGAAAAATAAAAATGGTGGAGTAAAAAACATAATCTATATTTATGGTATAAGAAGGGATTGATTCGATAAATCTAAAGAGGGTAGTATAAAATCTAAGATGATAAGACAGGAAAAAACTTAAGGCTAAGAATAAAGCATCACTTAAAAATAGGACTAGCCCATAGAAAAATTTCTTTTTTCTCCTTGGGAGAACCCTTAATATTTTAAAGACATAATTCATAAATAAAGCTTTTATCTTTTTTAGATTAAAAAATTATTAGATTTATTTTATTTATTCAGTCGACCCTTATTTTAAAAATTATAGTCCCACATACAGTATATCTGCATGGATCCACACACTTCACATATTCACCTTTATCACCATCTTCTGCTTTAGACAACCCAGGACCTTTTGGCTCTATACCATTATATAAAGCTACATAATATTGCATTATAGAAGCAAGCGAATGTATACATATAGCTGTAATTTTGATGAATAAACTTTATATTGTTCATCCAATATAATTCTATCCCCAAATTTATAAACTGGACGATTACTTACAATATCAACCACTTAAATTATTAAACTCTTCATATTCTTTACCTAAAATAAAATTTACTATTCTTTCAGAAGCTCTTCCATCTCCATATGGGTTTTTCTTAGGAATCATATTCTCATATATTTTTTTATTATCAATAACTTCCTGTATGCTCTTTATAATATCACCTTTATCTGTACCGATTAACTTTGAAATATTTAAATTTATCGATTCTTCTCGCTCTGTTTTTCTCCTGATAACCAATACTGGTTTGCTTAAAGTAGGTGCCTCCTCTTGCACGCCACCTGAATCAGTAACAATTAAATAGGAATTGCGCATCAGCCAAATAAATGACTGGTAATTAAGAGGTTTAGTCAATATAATATTTTCTATACCTTTTAAAATACTATACACAGTTTTCTTAACATTTGGATTTAGATGGACAGGGTATATTATCTGTATATCTTTATTACTCTCTGCAATATTTTTTAAAGCTAAACATATATTTTGAAAGTCCTCTCCAAAACTCTCTCTTCTATGTCCTGTGACAAGAATTATTTTCTTTTTATAATTAACTTTATTCAATATATTATCAAATTTTTTATCATCACCTATTTCAACCTTACTAATGCCAATATTTAATGAATCTATTATTGTATTTCCAGTAACTAATATGTCGCTTTCACTTATATTCTCCTTCAGTAAATTTTCTTTCGCCAATAAAGTAGGTGCAAAATGATAATCAGCAATTCTACTAATTAACTGCCTGTTTAACTCTTCCGGAAAAGGATTATTTTTATCATAAGTCCTTAATCCCGCTTCTACATGCCCTACCTTTACCTTTTTATAAAATGAAATCAAACTTGCGATAAATGCTGATATAGTATCACCTTGAACTAAAATTAAACTTACTTTATTTTTATCTATTATTTTATCTAATCTTTTAATTAAAATAGAGCTTAAATAAGAAAGATTTTGATTTTTTCTCATCACTTTAAGATTAATATCCGGATATATCTCGAAAAAATCTAAAACTTGTCTTACCATTTCATCATGCTGACCTGTAAGACATATCTTAAAATCTATTTCTTCGGGATATTTATAAAACTCTAAAATTACTGGAGCTAATTTTATTGCTTCAGGTCTTGTTCCAAATAGTATTAAGGCATTAATCTTTTTACACATGTTAATTTCTATTTTAGAAGAATCCTTTTTCTTATAAACAACTATTCTTCTTTGTTAAAAAGAAAATAATAGTCGAATCTTTTTTTTTATTTAATTTACTTTCTCTTCCAAATCTTACTAAAAAATATATAGTTAAAATAGTTTTTTTAACTATATATTTGTTTTAAATTCATGTCATAAAAATTATATTTCTGGATTATAAATATCTTTTTTACCTTATACTTTATAGTAGCAAATCAATGTTTCAGGCATAAAAGTTATTTTTAATCCATAAATAGATCCTTCCGGGAAAAGACTAGCTAATTCACTTTTTGTTAGAAGATCTATTCTCTTATACAGACCTTTCTTAAAATGCCCAATGCGAAAATATCTTTTAAAAATTTTTTTAAACCTTTCAGGAAAATATTGCCAGAAAGGACACATATAATGAGGTTCAAAAGGGAACCAATAGTTTGGAGTGGTAATAAAATAACCCTTCCGTGAAACTCTTTTTATTTCTTTTGCAAAAAGATACCTTTTACCTTTGTCTATATGTTCAATAACTGCATTAGAGAATACAAAGTCTACACTCTTATCTTTCAATGGAATATTGCATACATCACCAACTATTACTTCTATTTTTGGAAGTTCTCGTCTTACTTTCTTCATTGTGCATCTATCCAAATCAATTACTACTACTTTATTAAAATAATTCCAAATTTCTCTAAATCCAGTTCCCTCTCCACCTCCAGCATCAAGTAAACCATCATCAGGTAATGGTGTTAATAGTTTAAAGAAAAGTTTTACTTTTTCCTTTCTAGATCTTTCGCTATAATGATAAAAAATCTTTCTAAACATATCTTTTAAAAACCTTTTGTTCAAATAGTTTCTTTAAAACCATCCAGATAAAAATTGTATTACCAATCAAATATCTCTTCCAAAGTCTCCTTGGCTCCTGAATAAACCTGAAAAACCACTCAAGTCCATATTTCTGCATCCATTTTGGCGCTCTTTTAGCCTTACCGGCAATTATATCAAAAACTCCGCCTATGCAAACAGCAACTTTTATACTCAACAGTTTCATATTCTCATAAATCCACTTTTCCTGCTTAGGAAACCCCATCCCAATAAAAAGTATATCAGTTCTTGATTTATTTATTTTCTTTATTACTTCCATATTATCTTCGATATAACCGTTATGGAAACCAGCTATCTTTAAATAAGAAAATTTCTGTTTGAGTTTTTCATTTACTTTTCTAACTATCTCTTCTTTTGCCCCTAAAAAGAAAACTGAATAATTGTTTTGAATCGCCAATCGAGAAAGAGAAAAAAGAAGATCTATTCCAGTTATTCTTCTCTTTAAAGATGTTCCCAATATTTTTGCTGCCCAAATAATAGACATTCCATCTGGTAAAACTAAACATGCATTCTCGTATACTTCTTTTAATTCATTATCTTTTTGCAATAACACTATGTGGGCAGCATTAGGAGTTACAATATAATCTTTCCTATTATTGCTAATAATCTTCTCAACATTGTTAACAACTTCTTCTAATGAAATACTATCAATCCTCACGCCACATAAAACTACATGAGACATATCTTCAATTTCACCCTTTCCTAGCTATTAACTAAAATAGAAACTCCAAATATACTCAATGGAAATAATCCGGTACTCGCCTTTTTTGAAGCACTGTTAATTCTACCATCTTCTTTAGTGTTCTATTTTCCAGTATCAGTTCCCCTCATGTAATATGCCCTAGATGCCTTACCATTATTTTTATCCTTTTTTTATATCTGGATCATTGCTTTCAAATAAATTTCCCCTTTGTCACTAACCTTTCAACCTTGGGATCACAATCAGGGACATATTAACTTCCTGGATATCCCCGGCTGGCTGACCTTGCTTGATACTACCAGCCCTACCACATTCTTTTTAAATTTTTTTGTAAATTTCCGTCTTGCTTTAACTGATGTGGTCTCATCTTCTTATCTACAGTCCAAATATTTATTATAACCTAACTACTTTTAGTTAATAAAATACCTAGCCTATTGGGATAAAGCATCATAAATCTAAGCATCTAAGAACTAAGTTCGATATGAATTTTATAAACTCTTTCTAAAACTTTCTCAACTGTATAATCTTTTATGCTATCAACACAATGGCCAGCTCTAAACTTATACTTATTATTTAACACTTTTAAAACTAAATTTCCAATTAACTCTGGCTTTCTTTCAGCTGAAATAAATCCAGAAATACCACTCCTTACAACTCTTTTTACCTCACCTACATCTGTTGTAACTATTGGTAAACCAGACGCAAGCGCTTCTAATACACTTATTGGCATTCCTTCAAATGCAGATACTAGTAAAAATACATCGCTAATACTCATAACTTCTGCTACTTCATCTTGAGAAAGAACCCCCATAAAATGAACCTTGCCATCCAGTTTGTATTTTTCAATTCTTGCCAACATCTCTTTCTTAAGTGCTCCATCTCCTACTACTAAAAGAGTGGCATTTAAATCACTTTTGCTTATATAATTAAATGTGTCTATTAGTAAAATTGGATCTTTTTGACCTTCAAGTCTTCCAACAAAAAGTAACAACTGACTATCTGGTGACATTTTTTGGTTACTAAGGAAATAATATCTTTTCTTTTCTCTTTCACTATCTGAATAAGGATAAAAAATATTTGTATCAACAAATGTAGGTGTAAACAAAAACCTTTCTTCAATAGATGGATAATATTGTTTATAAAAATCTACAGCATCTTGCCTTACTACGAAAATTTTGTCCATATTGTTGATTAAAATCTTCTCTATTTGAAAATAAAGCCATGGAAATTTACTCCATTTGATTTCTGCATTAGGATTATATAAATCCATTGCATTACCATGGACAAAAAGAATCTTTTTATTATTAGTTTTTTTAAAAACTATGCTTGGTTCAATACGGTGAAATTCTAATATTTTATTATCTAAAGAAAATTTACGCCTATTCATAAATAAAGATAAGGTAAATTTAAGACTCAAAGGAACTATACTTCTTACGTTCTCTTCTGGCACATATAGAATTGGCAAAAATCTAAATTTTTTTCTTCCAAGCTTAGACTCATACCATTTACCTATAGGTCTTGCCTTTTTATTACAGCTTATACCAATCCATTCTATTCCAAGATAATCCGGAGCATGCTTAACAAAATTATTAATAAAAGTTTCTATTCCACCAATCTTTTCTCCAAACGGGTCCATCGGATATATTATAAATATAATATTATTAATCATAATAATTCTAATTCTTAATTTTTTTTTAAAATATTATAAAATATTATTGATAAATATAATATCAACTTTTAAGAATCCTACCTTTTAAAATCTCTTCCAAGTTAGGATAACAAAAACTCAAACATGGGTGCGCAATTTTCAAATAAGGTAAAAAATAAAAAAATATATTTTACTTCAAAATTTTCTATCACATCTTCCTATAATCTCACTCTCAAATCTCAAGAGCTCATAATAGAACTCCCATTGTATTAACCTTACCCCATTCTTTAATCCAGTTCCTAAGTTATAATCTAAGCACTATATATATTCTTGAAATATATTATTATTAAATAGCAAGGCCATTATGGAAAAATAATATAGTAATACAACTAGTCCTGTAATTATATTTCCAACAACACTCATAATTACTATTGAAAACACTATACAGAATAATATTTTATTTCTGTTAATATCTAATATGCTTTTGGCTTTTAGAAGCTTTTTTAGTGAAATAAAAAAAATATAAAACAATAAAAGTAAGTAAGTGAACAATCCCAAGAAACCAACTTCGTACCATAACCTCAAATAATCGTTATGAGCTTCAACACCAATTATATAATTAAACATTCCAAGTCCGTTACCAAAAAATGATTTATTAACTATATTGCTTTCTATTATTCTTGTCCATAAATTTATACGCCAATTTAAAGAACTTACATATGATTCCTCGAATATACCTTTTTGAAGTATGTCATTCCATCTTACAATTATTAAAGGGAAAGCAATCAAAAAAAATAATACACCCAAATTAATATAGATTATCTTCTTTTTCATATTAGTTCTAAACAAAACAAGAATAATCGTTCCGATAAACAATGATACCCAAGCAATTCTTGCATAAGTGTTGTAAATTTCAAAAAGTATAAAACATAAAATTAAAAATAAAATTAACTTTTTATATAATTTTATTTTTAATGTTGTTATAACAAATAAAATTAAAAAATAAATCCCCAGTAAAAAATTTGCAAATGGGTTCGGATGTGTAAAAGTCCCGTATATTCTGTTAAAACCCGGTGTTATTTTACTGCCGGTTTTAAACAAAAATTGATTAAATCCAATCAGTAAAGGGAAAATTGAAGAAAAAATAATTGTATAAATTAAAGAAATACTTCTTATATTGTTGTCAAAAAAAACAGAAACATAATTAAATACGACAATTATGGTAATCAGTTTAAGATATTCCGAAAGAGAATCAATATAACTTTTTGTATTGATAAATGAAAATGCAACTGTTATCAAAAATACTATATAAATCTTATTGAAATTATATAGAAATCTATTTTTCTTTATATTATTTCTATTAATGAGAATAAAAATCCCACAGATAATAATTAAAAGAGGGATAATGATGAAATTTATATTAAAATTCCCCAGAATTTTCTTATCCGCCAAAACATCTAATGAAGGTCTAAAAAAAATAAAAGCCAAAAAAAATATTAATGAAAAGTTCCTAAAAGTTAAATTCATTCTACCCTTCATAATTTGCCCAGTGAGTTAATTTTTTTCCTGTTAGCTCTGAAAGCTTTTTAATATCTTCTCTGTAAAAATCACAAAGCTCTTTTATTATCTTAGGTTTGATATCTGGCTTTTTACCTTTAAAAATATTAAGTATTTTTTCCCTAGTTTTAAAAGGTATAAAGGATTTTAATATTTTTTTTAAATTTTTTTTATAAACAATTTTTATTAATTGTTCATAAAGTTTTATGAAACGGGGAATTCCCGAAATATTTGATTTTACTCCTACATCAACTTCTATTTTTCCCAATCCTAAAAAGTCAAATATTTCATATATTACATCCATTAGATTACTTTTAAGATCTTCTCCCCACACTATTTTTACTCTTTTACTTCCAAAGATATCCAGATATTTCTTAACCTTCTCATAATATAATCCTTGCATTTTATAAGCGTAAATATGTGGGTACCCTTGTTTTAGCCTTTCATCTTCAACAATTAGTGCTTTTTCAAAAGATAAGTTTTCAAACATGCGAAAGACCATGAATGTATATGCAGACAATGCTCTTTCAACCGGATCTCTCAGTGATATTAAGATACGTGCATCAGGAGAAAAGTTATAAATCTTTTCAGCAACTCCATCATAGAACAAATAAGAAGTAGAAGCCTCAGCAATTATTTTTTCTTCTTTAACATTCCTGAATAATGATAAGTATGCTTCTTTATTCTTTATCATTATATTATCCCTAACAAATATTAAGTCCCTTTCTTCTATATCGCCAGACTCACAAAATCTATTATAAGCATTCAAAAAAACGACTTTTTGGCTTTTGTTAAACATTTTAATGTTTTCAGCTACTGTATTTCCTGAAGCCGATACAAACGTGGAAGCAAAATAATCCGGTTCTTTGATCGGGCTTATAAATATATCAGGGTGCTGGCCTATATATTGATATAATGAACTAGTTGCTGCTTTTGCTACACCTACAATAAAAAAATTCGGTTTTTTCATTTAATTACCACTCCTTTTAAAAAGCAGTCTTTTTCTAAGATCCTTTATAAAAGTAATTTCAGTCTCAGTCAATGCATATTTCCAATATAAAAAACCATATATAGAAATAAATGGAATTCCTATCAGAAAAATCTCAATAATCCAATAAGTATTGACATAATATCTAATAATATATGCTATAACTATTGAAGGTATAAAACTTAATAGCATAGGAACATATTTTTTATTATATGGAAAAAGCTTTTCCTTCCTGTAAATAATTATCAAACGTAATATATTGACCATTGCTATACTTATAGCAGTTGCTATCGCTGCCCCGATTATGCCAAATCTTGGTATCATAATAGCATTTAATATAATATTAGCTACGCAAACAAAGATATTAGTAAAAAGATTATACTTGGGATGTCCGGTCATATTTAATAGAAGTCCTGCAGAGCCAACAGACATGTTAATAATATTACCAAATGAAATCAGGTATAATACCATTACTTCACCTTCAAAATCTTGACCAAATATACCCATTAATTCTGATGAGAAAAAATACACGATAGTATAGAATATTAAAATACTTGCCAGCAGCATTTTTGTGACATTTTTATAAATTTTTGACAGCTTTAAATATTCTTTTCTCTGGTGCAACTGTCTAATTAATGGCCCGAAAACTAAATTTAAAGAATTTAATATTATTACACCTGTATTTGAGATTCTTAAGGCAACACTAAATATACCAACAGCTCTATTATCCATATAAAAACCAAGCATTAATATATCAATATGATTAATTAATATTAAAATCATTGATGCAAGCATTAGAGGCCATGAAAATTTCAGTATTTCTCTATGCAGGTTCCCCCAGAATTTTACACTTATTTTAGGGGAAAAAATCATCCAGTCAGAGTTTTTAATGAAATAAATCAATATGACTATGACCTGTGCAAAAACCATTGAAAGTATCAATGCATTGTTTCCATATCCAAAATATATACTTATTAATGTTATGATGAGCCAGAGTACATAAATTAGTATTTCCCCAAAAACACTTAGCATATGCTTATTTTGAGAACGATTCAACAATTGATATATGATACTGATTGAATTGGGAAATACTGCAAGAAGATATATGTAAATTGGTTCACTGGTATCTGATATAAGAGGTAACCATAATGATTTTAAACTATATAATATAATAAATATTACAACAAAATTTAAAAATATATTAGAAAAAATTAACCTTTTTATTTTCCAGATTTCTTTTTTATTATATAAATACTCACTGGACGCAGCAAAATATATAGAACCACCCTGGAATCCATTCATACATAAAATCGAAAATATTGTTACAAAAGAGTACAGATATATATATTTACCATATATATCAGCTCCAAGTATATTTGTTGCCACTAAAGTGGTTATCAGAGTAAAAACAAGTTTTGAAACCTCACCCAAAAGTGTGGCTGAAAAATATTCCAACATATAATTTAATAATACTTATCTATGCAAAGTATTTTTATTTGTATAAAATTTATGAATTTATAAAGGGACTGAAACAGATTCTGTGTAAACATAAGCCACCTTTTAGTACTCTTCTAATAGTTATGTCCTTATAAGTTTAATAAAAAAATCTAAATTACGTAATAATTAAATTTACTGAGTTTTTAATAAATTTGTATGATTTTTTCTCGGGAACAAAAACACCAACTACTTCTTCTTTACCCCCACAGTTATAACCTTGCTGGTGTGAGAAATCTATTATTGGCATAAGATTAATATTCATTTTTTTTCTTCTAAAATAAATATTACTAATTTTTCCATTGTCATTTATAACAATAACTAAATGCTCAGGAAATTTTTTTGATAATTCTCTGGCGATATTTGATATTATATTGTAATTACTGCTAAATTTTTTAATTATAACTTTCCTGTTATTATCTATTTCTATGTCATTATTAAGTATTCTATTTATTTCCTTTTCTATTTTAATATTATTACCAATAAATTTTTTATAATCTAGTAAAGACTTAATATTCTTGTTTTCATCTACTAAAAAACTTATAGTCCAATATACACCATCTTTATTATTGGTAATATAATTAGAATCAATATTTTTAACTATCTTGGTACAATCAAAAAAAGTTAGATTGTATCTTTCAATTATTTTTTTTACAACTTTATTATTTTTTACTTTTTCTTCCTGATCTCCAATTGAACCCAAGATTGATAATATTTCCTGTTGTTTTCCAAAGTATTTATTAATTACCCAGCCTGCAGATGGGAAATCTAAACTATTTAAATTATCTTCCGTAAAAGGATTAATATGATTAACCTCATTTATTTTTTCTTGCCTATGATGGTCAAATAAGTAAATATCCTTAGCAATTTTTCTTAATTCTAAAATATCTCCCTTAGATAATGCATAATCCACAATAAAAATGATATCTAGTTTTTTCCCCTTAATAAATTTATAATCCTCTTCAGCCAGGCAATAGTAACCAATTTTTGGTAAATAAAACTCTATATTTATATCTTTATTTATTTTGCCTAAATATCTATGCAATAATGCCGCAGAACAAAGCCCGTCACAATCCCAGTGATGAATAATTAATACTTTATTGCTGTTACTTACATTAGCTTTTAAGTTCTTATAATTGGATTTCATAATAAAAAAAATTCCATTATATTTGGTTAAGAAATATAGATATTCAATCATCTTTGGGTAATTCACCCGACGTATACCATATAATTCCAGCACCGACTGTATCGTTTGTTAACTCATCAATAATTATGAAAGAACCTGTTGTATGATTTCTGGTATAATGGTCGAACATAATAGGTTTTTGCGTCTTAATATATGCCCTACCTATTTCATTTAACTCAAGGCTATTAGCATCTTCGCGGTGAAGCGTATTTATATCTACCTTGTATTTTAGCTCTTTAATTATACCCATAATTGTATTAGTAGTATGTTTTATTAAATACTTTTTATTAATTATCATTGGTTCTTCTACCATCCAGAAAATTTCTGCTTCAAACTCGTTTCTTATATTCGGAATATTTCTCGTTCTAACCAGCATATCTCCTTTAGATATATCAATTTCATCCTCTAATGTTAAAACGATAGATTGAGGAGTAAAAGAATAATCTAAATTTCCATCATAAGTTACTATTGATTTTACTATGCTCTCTTTTCCTGAAGGAAGAACAGCAATATCTTCTCCAATTCCTATTACACCTGACTCTATCCTTCCAGCATATCCTCTAAAACCCAGGTTTGTTCGAATTATATACTGAACTGGAAAGCGAAAATCTATGAGGTTTCTATCTGAAATAATATTAATATTTTCTATAAAACTAAGAAATGTTCTACCTTCATGCCAATTTAAGTTATTGCCTCTCTCAACAACCATATCTCCTTTCAAAGCTGATATAGGCATTAGTTGGACATCATGAATTTGTAGCTTACTTGCAAATTGTAAATAATCTTCTTTTATTTCATTGAAGATATTTTCTGAATAATCTACCAGGTCCATTTTATTTACAACTACTAAAATATGAGGTATATCAAGTAAAGAAGCCAGGAAAGTGTGCCTTTTAGTCTGCTCTAAAACTCCCTTTCTGGCATCTATTAATATTACTGCCAGATCTGCATTTGATGCACCGGTTACCATATTACGGGTATATTGAACGTGTCCAGGAGTATCAGCAATAATAAATTTTCTTTTCGCCGTAGAAAAATATCTGTATGCAACATCTATAGTTATGCCCTGTTCTCGTTCAGCTTTTAGTCCATCAACTATTAAGGCTAGCTCCGGTTCACTTAATCCTTTTCTTTTAGCTATATTTTTTACACTATCCAATTGATCATCATAAACTCCTCTTGCTTCATAAAGAAGCCTCCCAATAAGGGTAGATTTGCCATCATCAATACTTCCTGCAGTTACGAATCTAAGTAAATCCTTTTCCTTATCTAACTCATCCATTAAAAATATCCTTCTACTTTTTTTTGCTCCATTGAATTATCACTATCGTGGTCTATCGCCCTATTCTCCCGCTCTGATTTCCTAACCAAGAATACTTCCCTTACTATATCATCAATTGTAGTGGCATTCGATTCAATCGCACCTGTGCATGGGGAGCAACCAAGTGTTCTGAATCTAATCATAGCTTCTTCAACTACTTCTCCATCTTTAGGAATATTAAATTCATCAGCCAGTAATATTAATCCATTTCTTCTAATGATTTTTCTTCGTTTTGAGTAATATAAAGGCACAATTTCTAATTTTTCTCTTTTAATATATTGCCATATATCAAGTTCAGTCCAATTTGAAAGTGGAAACACTCTTACTGATTCCCCCTTATTTATTTTCGTGTTATATAAATTCCAGAGCTCCGGTTTTTGATTCTTTGGATCCCAGGAGCCAAACTCATCTCTAAAAGAAAAGGCCCTCTCCTTTGCCCTTGATTTCTCTTCTTCTCTCCTTGCACCTCCGATAGCTGCATCAAATACATACTTTGAGATTCCATCAAGAAGCGCTTGGGTTTTTAGAAATCTACAACATTTTTCCATCCCATATTTTTCCGGATGCATCCCTTTTTTAATATAGGTCTCATTTCTATAAACAATAAGTCTTAATCCCAGCTTTTTAGCCATATAATCCCTAAACTTAGTCATCTCAGTAAATTTATAGCTGGTATCAATATGCATAACAGGAAATGGTATTTCCCCGGGATAAAAAGCCTTGTGTGCCAACCTGATAAGAGTACTGGAGTCCTTTCCAATGGAATACAAAAGAACAGGATTTTGGAACTCAGATGCAACTTCCCTTATGATGTGAATACTTTCAGACTCAAGCATATCAAGGTGAGTGAGCTTATAGCTTTCCATTTGTAGCACTCCTTAACGATATAAATCCAGATTTCTCCAGATATTTTAAAATTAATTTAACCGACTCTTCAACATCCATCTTACTGCTGTCTACTATGATATCAGGATTTTTAGGTCTCTCATATGGGGATGATACACCTGTAAAATCTTTTATTTCTCCTCCAACAGCTTTCTTATATAAACCTTTTGTATCCCTTTCAGCGCAGACTTCTAATGTGCAATCAACGAATACCTCTATCATATTTTTGTTTCCTAAAATATTTCTTACAAACTTCCTGTCTTTTTCAAATGGACTTATCAACGCTGTTATTACAATAATGCCTGCATCAACGAATAAATTTGCAACATGACCTATTCTTCTTATATTCTCAGCTCTATCTTTTGCTGAAAAGCCCAAGTCACTATTTAGCCCATGCCTTATATTATCCCCGTCCAAGATATAAGTTAGGTATCCTAATTTATGTAAATCATACTCCAGCAAATTAGCAATAGTTGATTTACCGGAACCTGATAACCCGGTAAACCAGATAAGGAAAGATTTCTGCCCCAGTAGTTCAGTACGATTAGGCCTTCTAATGTTATGGCTCTGCCAGTATACTTTATTTATATCTTTTTTCATTTATCAATTAAAGTATTCATAAAATTACATTTAAATTTATTTTTCAATACTCCTTTATATACCATCTTATACATTTTTTAACTGCATTTAAATTTCTTAGATCATAATCTCATCTTCTAGGGATAAAAATATCCTTACAATTTCTTCTTTGCAGTTATTTCACTGCATAACTACCTAATAATTCACCACTTGTAACAATTATTCTTTTTACTTTTGTGTTTTACTCATAACTAAATAAAAATTTTAATAATTGCAAAAATACCAAGAATTAATGTTGCTATGCCAATAATTAATTTTAGCTTACTGGAATCTAATTTTTTAACCGTTATAGCCGCAAAAGGCGCAGCTAATACCGAGCCTATACTGGTAGCAATAACTAACTTCCAGTATATACTACTCCCTAAAAATAAATAACTTACAAAAGCAACAAGGCATATTATCGACTCAACAAGTGTAGTATTCCCTACCGAACTTTTTGAATCTCTTCCACTTATTATCTGACCTCCTGTTACCAGTGGTCCATACCCACCGCCACTTATTCCTTTATTAAAGGCACTGATAATTCCAACAGCACCAAGTTTTTTCCATGAGAACTTAATATTCCTTTTTCTTTTAATTATTATCCAGATACCCATACCTAAAACCATTACCCCTATATAAATATTCAATAACAATTCAGGTATATTTACAGCAACCAAAACTCCAATTATCGCACCTATAACCCCACAAACTCCAAGTATAAATATTACTTTTGAATCAGTAGATTTAGGTAAATAACCAAACCCTTTAAGCCTTCTTTTTACCGCACCCTCATCATTCCTAAAATCAAGTTTTATATTTCCCACTCTGCTATGAGTTACCCCTCCAACTATTCCTCCAATTAATTGACTTAACAATACTGCTGGAACCACCTGTAAGGGTAAAAATCCCATAACAAGAAGAACAGGAGCTAGAGTGGTACCAAATCCCATACCAATTGAAGCATCTATGTATTCAAAAAAAAGTGAAGCTATAGCTACAATTAGAAATATTTTTATATTTTCTTCCATTTTAAAAAGATAATGAATTCACCCTATTTAGAAATAAGATCAAGATAACTTTAATTATCTTTGATTTACCTGCTATAAAAAAATTAGTCTTTATCTGTACTTAATTTTATCTTCCCTTAAACCCTGTAGAAAATTTACCAAAAATACAATTATGATTCCGGCAATTATGCCCAGAGCAATAACTATTGCTATATTTCTTATCCTATTACTCTCAACACTATAAAATGGTGCATCTGAAATTAAACTAATCCTATCTAAAATAATATCTTCGTCCTTTAAAAGACTCTCACTCAAATTATTTAAATCAATTATTTTACCCTCATTTTCCAGGACTTTTTTTCTATACAGGTTTATTTCTTCCTGAAGTCTCGATATTTTATAGCTGATATCATTGGGCGGTATTATAATATTATAGAAAGAAACATTTTCACTATTTTTATTTTTCTCCAGCTCATCGGATAATCCAACATTATAATCCACAATATACTTATCTAATTCTGCATATAACCTGTCTATTTCATCTTCAAAACCCGCAATCACTGTGTTTTTATAATTATCATTCTCATCTTTTAAATCTTCTATGTCTCTATCTATTTTGCCCAGAACATCGTCGAAAATTATTTTTTCTCTATCTCTGATAAGTTCCTCAAATGTTACTACTAATGTTGACGCTATTCTGTCAGCCAGGTTATAATCTGGATTAGAAACACTTATATTAAATATAGATGTATTTTCATTCAGAGATATTTCTACAACTTCTGACTCCGGTTCCAGAAGTTCATTATAATCAATATCTTTATCTATCCCTTCAAGTGATTTAAAAACACTCTCGGATTTAAAGATAACCGGTACATTTGTCAATGAAACAAAATTTAATTCCTTTTCATAATTTGGATATAACCCGGACAAATAATTATTGGAATAATTCTCTTTAACTTCCATCTGGTAGTTTAACAAATAGTCAGCCGGATTAAGAAAAGTAAATAAAAGCCCTGCCACAAGTATTATCAAAAACGTCCCAATAAACCACCATTTTCTTTTTATAAAAATTAAAACTATATCTCTTAAATCTATTTCATCTTCTTTCCCTATATTTTCATTATCTTTCATAAAATTTACTCCTTTTATAACAAGAATAATTTATCCTAAAAGCGGCCTCCACCATTCTTCGTTACTAACATACCAGTTGACAGTTTTTTCCAGTGCCTCTTCAAAGTTATACCCGGTATTCCAGCCAAGCTCTTTCTTTATTTTAGAACAGTTGATGGAGTAACGGCGGTCATGACCCAGTCTATCTTTAACCGGCTCTATCATATCTTCTGATTTACCTAAAATCTCTATTATCTTTTTGGTTATCCATATATTGGGCTTTTCATTGCCCGCTCCGATATTATAAACATCACCTATTTTTCCGTTATGGAGAACCCTGTCCAGGGCGTTACAGTTATCCTCTACATAAATCCAGTCCCTTACATTCATTCCATCACCGTAGAGAGGGACTTTTTTATTATCGATAAGATTGGTCACAAAAAGAGGAATTATCTTTTCGGGATACTGGTATGGCCCGAAATTATTGGAAGTCCTGGTAATAATTACCGGGGTGCCGTAAGTTTTGTAAAAAGACCTTACTATCATCTCAGCTCCTGCTTTGGATGCAGAGTAAGGACTGTTTGGACCGAGCGGGTCTTTTTCTTTAAATGACCCATTTTCTATCGAACCGTAAACTTCGTCAGTGCTAATCTGGAGGAAAATACAGTTTTCATTTTTTCTTACCGCTTCCAGCAGAACATAGGCGCCATAGATATCAGTTTCTATAAAGACTCCGGGAGTTTCTATTGACCTGTCGACATGTGACTCGGCAGCAAAGTTTATTACTGCATCAACCTTCCTTGAACTAAAGATTTCATGTATGATTTTTCTATCTGCTATATCTCCCTTAATAAAGCTGTAGCCGGGATTATTTTCAATATCCCTGAGGTTTTCAGGATTACCTGCATAGGTGAGCTTATCAAGATTTATTATCTTATATTCAGGATACTTTTTTATCATATACCTGATAAAGTTACTGCCGATAAACCCGGCTCCTCCTGTAACAAGCAGGGTTTTAAAGCTTCTTTCTTCCTGCGTCACTTCTATCCATCCTTCCTGTCCCAGTCGTAAGGTACCTCTGTACCGTGAGGGTCGGCCCTGAATTCATCCGGCTCATCGTAGTTATAGGGCTCAGTAACAACATTTATACATATTGCCTCGTAATCCGTAATGCACTTAAAGCCGTGATAAACATATTTTGGTATTTGAAGAAGCATTGGATTATGTACACCCATAAAGAATTCGTTTACTTCCCCGTATGTAGGTGAATCTTTCCTGCTGTCATATAAAACAATTTTCATCATACCCCTGACCACGACCATATTATCTGACTGTTTCTTGTGGTAATGCCATCCCTTGACTACGCCGGGATAGGCTGTGGTCATATAAACCTGGCCAAACTTTATAAAAAGCTCTTCATCCGAGCGGAGCATCTCCATAAGCCTTCCTCTTTCATCGGGTATAACTTTTAGTTTTTTTACCTTAACTCCGTCTATCAATGTAATTCCTCCTAATCCAAAAAAATAATAATTAATATCCAATGCCTGTATAATTAAATCCAAGTTCCTTTATCTTTTCCCTGTTAAATATATTTCTTCCATCTATAATATTCAGACCTGCCATTAGAGACTTTATCTTCTCAAAATCAAGGTTATAAAATTCATCCCATTCAGTAACAACGACCATAAGGTGCGCCCCTTCCAGGGCTTTGTAGGGGTTGTCAGCAATAATGGCGCTCCTATCCATATCTTCAGGACATTCTTTAACCACAGGGTCGTAAACTCTTACTTCTGCCCCCAGCTCTAAAAATTTATTGACTATAGTTATAGATGGAGATTCTCTAGTGTCATTTGTGTCCGGCTTAAAAGACAGGCCCAGAACCCCGATAACCTTGTCATCAATAATCCCCAGCATGTTTACTGCTTTTTGTATTATCTTAAATCTCTGGTGATTGTTTACCTGGATCACCGCATTCAATATATTTGCCGGTGAGCCGTATTCCTCTGCAGTGTAGCTAAGAGCCCTTACGTCCTTGGGGAAACATGAGCCTCCCCATCCAATTCCTGCCCTCATGAATCTCGAACCAATTCTGTCATCAAGACCCATCCCATAGGTTACATCCAGTATATTGGCTCCGACCCTTTCACATATATTCGCAATCTCATTTACAAAAGAAATCTTGGTGGCAAGAAAAGCATTGGAAGCATATTTTATAAGTTCCGAGCTTGTTGAATCTGTGACTATCACAGGAACTTTATCTTTTTTATGGGAATTGTTTAAAGCATAATCAAAACTCTGCTCTATAATAGGCCTGTAAAGTTCCTTTATTGCTTCTACGGCTCTTTTACTTCTTGAACCTATCACAATTCTTTCCGGGAAAAAAGCATCCTTCACAGCCTCCCCTTCCTTCAAGAATTCCGGATTGGACACAATATCAAACTCATAATTATTATTTTCACCGTTCTGATTTTCTCTAATTATTTTTCTTATTCTTTTCGCGGTACCGATAGGGACAGTGCTCTTGTTAGAAATAATTTTATAGCCGTTTATATTCTTACCAATTAAAGCCGCTACTTCATCAATTGCAGATAGGTCAGGCCTGCCGGAAGCCAGCGGTGGCGTGCCCACACAGATAAATATAATATCGCTTTCCCTCACACCATAGCCTGCATCGTCACTGAATATAAGGTTACCGCTGGCGGTGTTCTTTTTTATAAGCTCCTCAAGGCCTTCCTCATATATTGGAACCTTCCCGCTTTTCAGCATACTTATTTTTTCTTTATTCTTATCAACACATAATACCCTGCTGCCGGTTTCAGCAAGGCAGACCCCGGTAACAAGCCCTACATACCCTGTTCCTATTACACATACTTTCATTACTCACATCCTAATTATGTATCTTAAACTTTATATATTTCACACAAAGTATATCGCTCTTAAACAAATAATTACAAATTATAATATCAATAAACATATCTTCATACAATTATTTAGTTTGCATAACCGCATTAAATTAGCTTATTACTTATACCAGAAAAACTCAGCCTGAAAGAAAACTTCAAATCATCTATATCCCCAGTAAATTTCTCCTACTTTTACTCCCAGAATCCGGTTATCCTTACTGTTTTTAACCACATCAGCAGGTTTCCATGTGCTGTCAACGCTAAATTTTACTTTAACATAATCATCTTTTATTTCCCCGATATCTATTGAAATTACATTCCAGTCATTTGAGTTCATTGCATAATTGTATTCTAATTCATTATTAACAGTCACTTTTAAATTAACATTATTTTCTTTTATATCCGGCCTATCATTCCCCACAGTCACAAAAATTAAATCTCCCTTTCTTTCTATTAATTTAACGGCTTCTTCCCCTGTCCAGTTATAAATTGTACCATCTTCTTCTTCTGCAACGTAAAAGCCATAAAGGTTTTCAAATCCAAATCTTCTTGCCTTTTCTTCAATCGTCAGATGCTTAACCGATACATATACATTGGTTACAAGAAAAAACGCCAGAAATATAATAACTGCAATAATTAATACATTGTACTTGCTGTTCGCTTCAGATTTTAACATGCTCAGTTTTTCTCAGGTTATATGATAATAATAATAACAGTACCAGAATAAAAGAATAAATTATCTGGCCCTCGCAGGCATTAGTTCCGGAATTAAATATAAACATAATAAGACTGCTGAAAATAATAAATATCATTATCATTAGAAACTTTCTATCTTCTGTTTCTTTAATTTTTTTCAGGTTACTGAATATTATTGAGAGTAAAGCTGTATAGAAACCGGCAAAGAAAATAAAAGAAAAAATACCATTTTCTGCCAGTATCTGCAGATACGTATTTAATGCATAATCCACCAGTACCAGATCAAAACCTGATAATTTAAGGTAGTTGGATAATTCAAGTGCAAAGTTACCTATACCAGCTCCTGTCAACGGATAATCCCTTATAGCACGTATTGCCTGTGGCCATATAATTGTTCGCCCCGACGTCAGCTTTGTTAAAGAGCCCCCCTCTTTTGCCTGTGCTAAATTGTTGCTTAATCTTGCCAGCAACGCAGGCTCGAGTATATTTGTATCATCCAGTAAGTCCGTTTTAAGCAAGAAAAAAGAAAAAGACAGCGGTATAATAACAAGTAAAACAATTACAGCACCCAGGACAAGCAGGTCATTTTTAATTATTTTTCTTCCCCTTGAAAAATTTATTAAAATCGAGACCACAGAATAAGATGCAGCAAGAGCAACAAAAACACCCAGGCCTATAAGACTTGTTCTTGAACCGGAGTATAAAATCTGAAAGGGTAAAATAAACAGCATAATCATACACAGGATTTTTTGCTTTCTTTTATTCAGATAGAACAGGAATGCAATAAACATACCAATATTTAAGACTAAAAAAAAGCCATAAGTATTTGGTCCTGCCATAGTAGAATTTATCTGGTTCGCATTAGTATAATTTGGCTGGTTGCCAAAACTGTGGTCAATAAAAACCTGATAAAGAAAAACAAGAAAAACTACGATATTTGCAATGAAGAGAGTATAAAACAATTTAATCAGGAACAATCTGGAAATTTTTAACCTCCTGATAAGCAGAAATAGCAATATAAAAGTTATTATATAATTTAAATACATCTCCAGAGAGAACTGGAGTGAATCAATCGAGGTTCCCATGGAGAAACCAACATTATATATATGAATCCCTGAATCTTCTAAATCAAACATGTTAAAACCATTTAGTATGGTAAAAAAAACAGATACTGTTATGGTTATTGTGAATAGTATTATAAAGACGTTCAGTATTTTGAATTTAATATCTTCATAGAGCATATCTAATTCTATCCTGGAAATTTTAAAAATTCCGCCCAGCACGAACCCCAAAAAAGCAAAAAGAATGAGTGGATAGACGATTCCTTTCTTTAGTATGACAACAGGCAGTGAGTTTATTACAGATGTCAGAAATAACAGCAATAGAAGACCATTTTCAAAGCTAAAGGCAGAAATACTTGAAAGTAAAACTATTAGAATGCCGGATAATATAAAAACTAAACCAAACGAGCGCACAACAAACAAATTTTCAAAAAACAGATAAATAACCGATAGAAAAATAAAAAGAGGGATTATAAAATTAAATATATACTTATTAGTAGTGTTTTGTGTTATGCCAAATCCCATTTTTCTTATGGCTAATTAAATTAAAATTAAAAAATCTAAAAATATTAATCATCCACTGTAATCTATCACTCGTTAACAGCTCTCCCTGCTGTTAGATTCCTGAAAGCTTCCACAGTATCCTTTATACTGTTATTCCAGGAGAATACTTCCTCCACCCTTCTTTTATTTAATTCTCCCATTTTTTGGGCTTTATCCCGATTCTCAATTGCCCATATTATTTTTTCCGCAAGATTTTCGATTTTATTATCGCCTGCGTAAATCCCGGCCTCACCCAGAAACCTGCGGTTATTTTTGCCGTCAAAACAAACTACCGGAAGTCCTGCTCCCATATAATTTATAACCTTGCCGCTTGCCTCCCCTGCCTTATCAACCTTTGGCTCCACGGCTATATCGCTTATTAATAGATATTCCGGAAGCTTAAAATAATCCACCATGCCGGTAAAATGGACGTTATCTTCCACACCCATCTCTTTTACTTTTTGTGCTGTCTCCTCTACTGGGTAACCAACTATCAGAAAATGTATATCTCTCCTTTTATCAAGAACCATCGGAATCGCGGATACCAGATTCCATATTCCTTTGGCGGCAAGAAGAGCTCCTGTAAATATAACAAGCGGAGCATCATCTGGAATGCCAAGCTTTTTACGCAATCCTCTTTCCGGCTGCTGGTTGAAAAAATCCGTATGAACACCATCTATTACCACTCTTACTTTATCAGGACTAATATTAAATTTATTTTTTATAATATCGCCGTTGGATACCGAGCTGCATATAAAAAAATCAGGCATTCTGCAGATAAACTTCTCCAGAGTATGGAAAAACCACCTTATGGGTTTTCTTCCCTTAAGCCAGTTAAAAGTATCAAGCTCCGCAGTGAGGCTCCCCTGCACATCAAAAACCAGAGGGATTCTCCCAAATGTAATAAGATATTTTATGAGCCCTCCTACAAATGCTCCTTCATGAAGATGGCCGTATATAATATCCGGTTTCTCCTTAAGATAAACTGCCGCAGCCTTAAAAAACAAAAGAATATCAATATAAAACTTATGTATCGAAGGTCCAGCCTCAAGTTTTTTGTACCAGGGAATATTTACAATCCTTCTTATATCAAGGCCCTCCAGGTTCCTGCCAATGTGGTAAGTTACAATAATATTTTGATAACCGTAATTTGCAAGCGCCTTCATTTCACCGAGTATTCTCATATGGCAGCCTCTGTCGGCAAAAAAAGGCGTGGGAACTATATTCAGAACCTTATTGTTTTTTTGTTTTTTTATTTTTGCAGTCAATCTATCTTAATATTTATACGAAAAGTTTATTAATATTCTTCTTATTAAAGGAATTCAGGATATATTAGAAAAATTCTAACCCACCGTCAGGCCAATGTAAATAACAAATACTTCTAATGATTCTTGAACCAGTTGTAGGTAAGCTTGAGTCCTTCTTCTATTGATACTTCGGGCTCCCATTCTATCGCCTTTTTAGCCATCTCGTAAGAAAGCTGACTTCTTCTCTGCTCGCCTTCTTTTGATGGTCCATGGACTTCTTCTATGCCATCCTTTCCGGATATCTCTTTTAATATCTTAAAAAGCTCCACCACGCTTGTCTCTCTGGATGTGCCTATATTAAGAGCGCCCTCAAAATCACATTCAATAGCTTTAATGTTGGCTCTCACTGCATCGCCTACATATACATAATCCCTTGTCTGAAGCCCATCTCCGTTAATAGTTGGATTTTCACCTTTAAGAATCTTATCCGAAAATATAGCCACCACCCCTGCTTCTCCATAAGGGTCCTGGCGGGGTCCATATATGTTTCCATATCTTAAAGATATGTATTTCATGCCGGAGTTTTTATAAAAATAATACAGGTATTTCTCAATAGCCAGTTTCGCAACACCATAAGGAGAAACCGGACTGGTCGGGTGCTTCTCATCTGCAGGAAAATATTCCTGCTCCCCATATACGGTTCCTCCCGAAGAAGCGAAAATTATTTTCTTAACATTATACATACTGCAGGCATTTATAACATTTAGCCCACCAATGATATTTATATCAGCGTCCATAAGAGGATTTTCTACAGAAAATCTCACACTTAATTGAGCAGCATTATGAATTACAATATCCGGCTTTTCCTTTTCCAGTATATCGTTTATTTTCTCCCCCCGGACATCACACATGTAAAACCTGGCGTACTTAGGAACGTTTTCTTTCTTTCCATTTGATAGGTCGTCAACAATAACTACTTCATAATTCTCTTCAATAAGCCTGTCTGCAACATTGGAACCTATAAAACCTGCTCCGCCGGTTATAAGTACTTTCAAATTTTCCCCCTTTGGTATTTCTTTTAAAAAATTTTTTAATTTATTAAAAAATCTCTTCTTGAATAATGATAACAGAAACAGAACATTAATTTAGCTTATATTATCCTTATAGTAAGCATCTTTCCACCACAATTTTTAAATTACTAAAAGCGTGTAACTTTGCCATTTTTTCTATCCTTTTCCACAAGTCCTGACGGTCGATCAGAAGGATTACCAAACCCACCACCGCCCGGGGTCTCAATAACTATGGTATCGCCTTTTTTAAGTATTATATTTGAACATTTGGATGGCACAGTCTTGCCATTAATTAAGAATCTCCCACATCTGCCATCTTGTCCTCCATTCCATCCCCAGGGTGGAAATTTATGCCTGTCTCCATGAGAAGAAAATACTACATCATCTTCAAGTATCTCAATTTTTCTTCTGATTCCCAGACCGCCTCTGTATTTACCCTTTCCACCTGAGTCCGGGATAAATTCATAGCTCAAGACCCTGATAGGAAATTCCGCCTCTAAAGATTCTATGGGAAGATTTGAGGTATTGGTAACATGGACCTGCACCCCATCAGGACCATCCCCGCTTTCAGAAGCTCCAGCTCCACCGCCAACTGCTTCTACATATACAAATTCTTTCTCTTTCGAAAGTACAATAGCGGTGCTGGCATCATTTGAACCTGAAACCGCTCTTTCAGGCATTGCTTTATTAAAAGCTCCTATCATGGTACCGGCTACTCTCTGACAGGTATCGGTTCTTGCCCCCACTGCTGCCGGTTCTTCCGGGTTAATTATGCTACCGGGAGGTGCTTTTATGCTTACCGCTCTTTTAAGTCCTTCATTTGCAGGTAGTTCAGGATCCAAAAAAGCTTTGACTGCATAATATACCGTGGCAACAAGAGCAGACCTTACCACATTTATCGCGCCACCGCTCTGTCGGCCGCTTCCAGTAAAATCAATTTTTAACTTCCCTCTATTTACTTCTATACAAACTTTAATGGGAATGGGATTATCCGACACACCATCATCGTCCAGTCTATCCTCAAAGAAATACTTTCCATCTGGAATTTTTTCAATTTTTGCTCTGAGTCTCTTCTCTGTATAGGAAAGCAACTTTTCAACTGAACTTCCCACTACTTTCACACCATATCTGGCATAAAGTTCACCAAGATATCTTATCCCAACTTTATTGGTTGCTATCTGTGCCTTCAGGTCAGTATATCTCTCATCCGGGACTCTGCAATTTTTTGTTATAAAATCAAGCAGATTCTCATCCAGTTTACCTGACCTTACCAGTTTTACAGGTGTTATTCTCAAGCCCTCCTCATATATAGTTCTTGCATTACCGGCAATGCCTCCCGGTACCGCTCCCCCGATATCTGAATGATGGGCTATATTGGCAACAAAATTAACCAGCCTATCACACTCAAAATAAGGTGAAATAACGGTCACATCGGGAAGATGGGTTCCACCGCAGTAAGGTTCATTGGCAATAAAAACGTCGCCCGGCTCTATATTTCCCCTGAAACGCTTTATTACTTCTTCTACCAGTCCCATCATCGAGCCCAGGTGAAGGGGAATATGCTCCGCCTGTGCTACCAGCCTTCCCCTGGCGTCAAACACAGCAGTCGAACAGTCCCTTCTTTCCTTTATATTGGCCGAAAAAGCACTTCTTACCAGAACCTCGCCCATAAGTTCTGCTATCGTCTTCAGCCGATTACCTATTATTTTAGCAGTTATAATGTCAGTTTTAATATCAGTGCTATCTTCCATAGCTAGCTTTCCACCTTTTTTATTGCCTTATAATCTTATCTTTTAAGAATTTTTTATTCTTACCATATAAATTTCAAACCTTTATCCCATCAGATACTATACTCTTAAAATAATACTTCCATTATCCATAACCCTGCCTTCACTCTGTTGTGGGATAACTATAGTTGAATCAAATTGTTCTATTATGGCAGGACCTTTAATCACAAACTCTCCGGGAAGGTTTCTTCTCTCAAATACCGGAGTTTTTAAAGGTTTATCATCCCCGGTAAAATAAACATCTCTAAATTTCCTGGCTATTTTACCCGGGGGTTTACTGCCCTTAATTTCTCTGTAAATCCTGTGTCTTGCCTGCAGAGATAAAATACCGGTACAGCTCAGTCTTAAATTAATTATCTCTACATCTCTGTCTTCAAGTTTATACCCGTAAACACTATAATGCTTTTTATAAAAAGTCTCTTTTATCTTATCTATCCTGTAATTCTGAAGGCATTTTATATCTTCAGAAGATACCGGGATATTCAACTCATAATTCTGTCCTTTATACCTTAAATCAAGGAACCATTCCAGTCGCTGTCTGCTGGAAGTGATATTTTCAGCTTTAAACCATTTCTCTGCCCTGCTTTTAAAATCTGAAATAATACCGGATATTATTTCCTTTTTTATCCCTTTTATGGTTCTTACAAAATCTATGGTGGCATTGCTATAAAGAAGACTCTCAGCAGAAAAAGCTCCTGGTATCTCAGGAATTGTTATTCTGTCTATACCCAGCTCCCTTGCAACCATAGCAGCATGCATTGGTCCCGCTCCTCCGTAAGCAATCAGCTCTAAATCTGAGGGATGTAAGCCCTTTGATATGGTTATTTTTCTTATTGCTTCTGATATATCCGAGGCTACAAGACGGACTATGGACCACGCTCCCTCTATTAAAGAGATATTTAGTGGTCCGGAAATCAGGTTCCTTATAGCTTGTTTTGCCCTATCCGGATTTAGCTTCATTTTGCCACCGAGCATGGTTCTTTCACCAAGGGTACCAAGAACCAGATTGGCATCAGTAACCGTAGGATTATCTCCTCCTCTATCATAACAGGCAGGACCGGGCTCTGCACCGGCGCTCTCGGGGCCCACCCTTAAAAACCCGCCTTCGTCAACCGAAGCTATACTCCCTCCACCTGCCCCAATGGTAGAAACATCTATTGCAGGAAATTTAACCGGATAACCCATAATCTCCTTATCTGTAGTCTTTACCGGATTTGACCCCGAAATAATTGCCACATCGGTACTGGTTCCTCCCATATCCAGGGTTATAAGACTTTTTTCATTAGTTTTATCATACATCTTTTTATTACCACTGCCATATAAAAACGATGCTCCAACCACTCCGGCTGCAGGACTGGAAAATAATGTCCTTACCGGAAGTCTTGTAACACCCTCCGGTGATATTAACCCTCCATCGGACTGGCATATAAATAAGGGTGCTCTGACTTTCAGTTTTTTTAATTCAGATAAAAAATTATCCAGGTATTTTTTAAAAAGTGGTCCTATGCAGGCATTAATAACGGTTGTGGACAACCTTTCATACTCTCTAAATTCGGGAATTATCTCTGAAGATAGAGAAATATAGACTCCGGGTAAATTTTTTTTTAGTATTTTACCAGTTTCCTCTTCATTTTTTCCATTAGCATAAGAATTTAAAAATAAAACCGCCACTGCTTCTACCTTTTCCTTCTTTAACTTATCTATACTTTCCAGAACTTCTTTTTTATTAAGTGGGGATACCACTCTCCCCATACCATCTATTCTCTCAGTTATGGGTATTCTTAAATACCGGGATACTAAAGGATAGGGTTTTTTTACATGCAGATTATAAAGATGAGGGCGTCTCTGTCTCCCAATTTCCAGTAAATCTCTAAAACCTCTGGTAGTAAGAAGAGCAGTACTACTTCCCTTACTCTCAATTATGGCATTAACTCCAATAGTTGTGCCGTGACGTATATCATCTATATCAGCTTTATTTTTTACTTCTTTACTAATCCATTTAATTATTGGAAGCCACAGAGTTCCCCTGTCAGAATGAACTTTAAATACCCTGATTTTCTTTTCATTTTCACTATATACAACGAAATCCGTAAATGTTCCTCCGACATCCACCCCAATCCTGTACAATAAACTCACCTCCGATTTAGACTCTGTTTTATTCTTCGTCTATCAACTCTTTATTCCTGATAGCAGGAATGGATAAATCTACATTTCCATAAACTTTAATTCTTACTCCCTCTATATGAAATACAACTCCTTCTATGCCTTTGATTTCTGTGAGTGTATTTACTATGGAATAAATAATAAATTTGTCCAGTATTCTTGAATCCAGGCTTTCTTCAAGAAATTCCTGGGAAAAGTTAATTATGGCTATGTCGTCTCCGGCCTCAACTCCAAGAAGCCTTGTCCCGGCCGGTATTACCGGGAAATGATACGGCCTGGAAGGGCCTTTTAGAAGCTCCTGAACAGCGTTTCTTACAGCAACCTCAGGGCTGCCTGCATTTATGGTTCTCTCTTCTGAAACGAATTTATCTTCTTCCCCTATACCGGAAAAATACACATTTATTTTCATCGTTGACGGGTAGTCGTCACCTTCTTCCGTCTCACTGCTTCTGCCTGTAATACCGGCGAAAAAATCTTTTATTTTCTGCCATAAAGAAGTCCCACTTTCTGAATCTTTGGCCTCTTCTTCTTTATCATCCCCTGAATCAATAACATTCATATCTTCTACACCACTCTCGGCTGAATTATCTGCAGTCTCTATTTCAGCCAATCCGCCGATGCTCTCCGATTCTCCTGAATCATTATTAATTTGAACTTCTTTGGCTGTATCCAGAACAGGGCTTGCCTCTTCGTTTTCTCCGTTTCCGCCAAAAATTGATTCCATTTTGTTTTTTAAAAAACCGGGGTTATCAATGCTATAAAATATTAAAAAGCCCACCAGAAATGCAAGGACCAGAAAAAATGTAAATTTTATAACTGAACTGGAGCTTTTGTCTCTTTTATTCATTTCATTGTTACCTGTATTAATATCTTACAATTTAATAAATAACACCTTAAACTGTCTTATTTATTTATAATGTCTCTCAGTATATTCTAATTGATTTTATATATCCTAACCAGATTTGCTTCCGGCTGGCAATAAAATCTAAAAGGGGTATATTTGCCCTCTCCAAGACCTCTGGTTGTGAAGAGAACTATATTTTTAAAATAAAATAAGCCCGATGCAAATTTCGTCTTTATCTTACATCCCGATATTATTGCTCCAATAAAGGGCAGTCTTACCTGGCCGCCATGAGTATGGCCGCAAAAAATGATATCAGCTTTCATTTTAGAAAACTTTATAATTGAATTAGCGTCAGGTGTGTGTAACATCACCAGACTTAACTTACTTTTTTCACGCATAATATGTATTCTATCTTCATTTAAGCTAAAAACATCCTTATAAATTCTTTTATCGCCAACTTTCTTACCCGGACTAAGTCTTTTGTCATCTGAAGAGGAGGTAGAAAAAGCTTTGCCTATATCAATTTTTTCTATAACAGGGTCGTCAAGCCCGATTATCTCGACATCTTTTACGCCTTTAGAATTTATAGCACTTACCCTCTTTTCATTCATCAATACTTCAATACCAATATCTTCCAATCTCCTGATTAAATTCTGAATATCATTTTCTTTCCTGTACCTTCTCTTTCTTTTAAACATATTTTTTAAAAATTCCACAAATGCTTTGTCGTAATGGTCATGAACACCAAAAATGACATACTTCCCTTTTTTCGCTTTCAGTGGAGAAAGCATATCTATAAGGTAATCCACATAAGCTCCACCCAGCAGATCTCCTGTTATAAAGATAAAATCCGGTTCAAGAGTGCTCAGGCTCTGCACAAAACTAAATAACTTTCTACCTTTAAAATTCTTCCTTAAATGAAAATCAGATATATGCAGTATACTAAGAACCTGCTTGTCCAATTTTCCTGCATTTATCTTTATGTTATGGTCCCTCTGCTGTAAATATTTTTTGTTCAGGAAGAATCTTAAAAAGCCTGATGAATAGACATGTGCTGAAGACCTGTCATAAGTTACTGTATTATTTTCTTCATCTCCCTCTTTTATCAATATATTCACTTCCGATAGCCTAAAATTTACAGGCTCATATATAAACGAATAAAGAAGCAAAAGCACCAGTAAAATTCCAATAAAAACATAAAATATTAACATTTACTTTTTCTCTTTCTGTACATTGCAAAATTAATTCAAATTTATAAGATAATATCATAAAAATGACATAATTTAATACCCAGACTATTAATAGATTGGATAGTTTTTGTCCGGAATAAGAGATATAATTAGGTTTAATCTTTGTATTGCTTTTTACTAAAATCAAATTTAAATTTTTAGTATTTTTTAATAGAAGGGGCAAAAAATGATTTCACTTATTGGAGCCACAGGCTTTCTGGGGCCTTCGGTGCTGGAAAAGCTCTTAAAAAGGGGCTATGAAGTTAACTGTCTTGTCAGAACATCCAGTGATACGTCGAAACTTGAAGAAAAAGCCTTAAAAGCAGATAAAAAAGTTATATTCAGCCATGCAAATTTAAATAGCACAGATTCAATAATATTACCGTTAAAGAATGCTGAAGGTGCAGTTTACATGGTGGACCTTGAGAATACGGACCTGCTTGAAAATTTCATACATGCAGCCAATCGCGCTGGATTAAAAAGGGTTGTTTTTATAAGTTCCACAACAGTTTTAATTCCACTTGATAGTAAATTAAAGGATAATAAAATAGCATCCGAAAATGTTATAGAAAAGTCGAGGCTCGATTATACAATATTAAGACCTTCTATGATTTACGGCTCCTGTGATGATAGCAATTTTTCAAGGATGATTTATTTTATAAAAAAAAGAGGATATTTTGTGACTTTTGGAAACGGAAAAAATTTAATCCAGCCTGTATATATTGAAGATGTTGCAGATGCTGTGGCTTCAGTCATTGCTAACGAAAAAACTTTTAAAAAAACATATGACCTGGCAGGGAAAAACCCTATTACATACAATAAGATGATTGAAATTGTAAAAGAAAAACTTAACAGACAATTTAAAGTATTAAAAATACCCATAGGACCCGGGAAATTTTTAGTCTCAATCTACAACTTGTTTTCTAGGTCTTCAGGACTTACATCCGACCAGATAGAAAGGATGAGAATAGATAAATCATACTCTTACGATGATGCCGCTGTTGATTTTGGCTTTTCACCACTTGGTTTTGAGGAAGGCATAGAAAAACTTATAAGGGCGCTGGATAGCTGATTTTAGAATCATCCAGAGATAATGTTAAAAATTTATCCCCCTGCCCGTAATTGCAGCTTTTATGGTGGACATGAATACCTTTAAATCCAGCCACAAGGAAGCATCCTCTACATAAGAACTGTCATACATAACTTTATCAGGAATTGACAGGTCGTCCCTGCCGTTTATCTGCGCGAGCCCGGTTACTCCGGGTTTCACTTTATCCACACCTTTTTCTTTCCTCATTCTTATCAGCAGTTCCTGGTTATATAACGCGGGTCTGGGTCCCACGAAACTCATATCGCCTTTTAATATATTTATAAGCTGCGGGAATTCATCAATGCTAAACCTCCTCAAGAATTTGCCTGCTCTGGTATAAAGATTCTTCTGGTTCCCGAGTTCGTCTGTAGGAATATCAGGAGTGCCTGTTTTCATAGTTCTAAATTTAAAAATGGTAAAATAATCACTGTTTATACCCACCCTTTTTTGCTTGAATATTACATTTCCTGGTGAATCAATCTTAATCATTAAAGGGATAACAATCCAGAAGGGAATAAAAAGTATAATTAAAATAATTGAAAGTATTATATCTAAAACCCTTTTAAAAATTCTGTAAAACATAAATGCTTAAATACGGCAATCGTCATTCATATAATCTTGGCCACATTTTTTTACCTTCAAAACCCGGGACTATCTTTCTTAAATCCTTAAAAAGATTCCTGTAATCATCCATCTGGATCTCTTTTTCTATATTAAATAATATACTGAATATCTCGTCTTTATCCGGCTTATTTACACTGTTGTTATTCCTTGCCTCATATATATGCCTGTATTCCGTAGGAACAAGGTTCTCATCTTCACTTACAAGTTCCTCATCAATTTTCTCCCCGTCCCTGGGACCGGTATATTTTATTTCTATGTCTTTACCCGGCTCCATCCCGTAAATTCTTATCATATTCTTTGCAAGGTCAAGTATATTAATCTGTTCCCCCATATCCAGTACAAATATTTCTCCCCCTTTTCCAATTATGCACGCCTGTATAACAAGCTGGGAAGCTTCGGGTATTGTCATAAAATACCTTTTCATATTTGGATGTGTAACTCTAACCGGTCCGCCCGCCTGTATTTGCTGCTTAAAAAGCGGGACTACACTTCCCATACTTCCAAGAACGTTCCCAAACCTTACAATCATAAACCTTGTACTCTTAATATTTGCTAAAGACTGCAGGTATTTTTCTGAAAGTAATTTGGATATACCCATTACATTTTTTGGTTTAACTGCTTTATCAGTTGAAAGCATTACAAATCTTTTCACTCCGGAATCAATAGAAATTTTAGCGAGTATCTTAGTTCCAAGGAAATTATTCACAATAGCAGCTTTTGGATTAAGCTGCATCAGGGGCACATGTTTATAAGCTGCGGCGTGAAATACTATATCGGGCTTATATTTGTTAAAAATACTTTTCATTGCCTGTTTATCCCTTATATCAACAACCACAGGAACTGTTGATATGAAAGCGAATTTATTGTCAAGCTCCTCAAGTATCAAAAACAGGTTATTTTCCGAATGGTCTACAAGTATTATTTTATCAGGCTTAAACCTTATAACCTGCCTGCATATCTCAGAGCCAATAGAACCCCCGGCTCCGGTAACCAGAATAGTTTTATCTTTTATTTCCGATACAACTTCCGGTATTTTTATATTTATAGCTTCCCTTCCAAGAATATCCTCGATTTCGATGTCTCTTACCTGATAGAGATAAACTTTGCCGTCAATTATTTCATACAGGCTCGGTAATGTTTTACAGTTAACTCCGAGCTCTTTTGCCCTTACTGCCACCTCTTTCCTTGTGCTGCCCGAAGCAGATGGCATGGCTATTATCACTTCGTCGATTGAAGAATCCTTAACAATTTCCTCCATCTTTGATATCGGACCGAGAACACTTACACCGTGTATCTTGCTTTTTATCTTTGAGTAATCATCATCCAGAAAACCCGCAGGTTTATACTCGCTGTTTTTCTGTCTTATCATCTCCCGTACAATCATTTCTCCGGCGTCACCTGCTCCAACAATCAATACTCTTTTCTTTCTGGTATTTATGCTTCCAAATTTAAGCTCATTAAAGAATCTCTCCGAAAACTTTGAAATCGTCATAAGTAGAAGAGTCAGAATATAATCAATAACAAATATACTTCTGGGAAAGAAACGAAGGGGAAAGCTTATGTCGCGTCCGAAGATCGATATTGGGAAGCTAAAAACATAAAAAATAACTGCAAGAACCACCGAACTCAGAGTAATAGCTTCAACAATAGCAACTATATCCTTTAAAGAAGCGTACTTCCAGACTCTTCTGTAAGTCCCAAAAAGCCAGAGCATTACTATTCTAACAACTATTACTATAACAACATACCAGATTATAGAATTAACGTACTGGAAAAATAAATCCGAGGTGTCAATTATTCCTATCTGACCTCTTAAAAAAAAGGAAATCATTAATGACGAAAATATTATCAGGATATCGAATAGAATTTGCCCTATTATTTTAAATACAGATTTGTTTTTCATTTATATATTAATGCTAAAAGTAAAACAACGAAAAAATCAAAAAAATTATTTCATTATATCACTGTAATCTTTTCCGACTATTAATATCAAGTCGGCACCGGTTTTATAAAAACTCCATTTTTTATTATATTCATAAATCTCCAAATTATCAAAAGCAAGCGATAGCTCTTCGGCTTTTTCCTTACATCCTTCGTTGTATATAATCAGGCTATCTTCAAAATTAAAATTCTCTGCATTGGCAAGCCCATATATCCTGAAACCACAATTTTCAATGTAATCCCTGACTTCCCCTGCAGCGCCCTTCATTCCATTGCCATTGAATATCTTCACATTCGTATCAGACGCAATGGCCCTGTCAACAATCTCACCAACATCCACATTGACTTCCATTGGTATAACACCCTTTTCGGAAAACCAGGTAACTCTCTCGTGCACCATATCATATTGAAGTATATATCTTCCAGGTTTATTCGGTGCTTTTAACTTAACATCAACTTCTGCTTCCTCACCATGAGAAATATCCAGAGGAAGAAGTGTCCTATCGCCATCCCATATAAAAACTTCTCCTGTATCCCGGTTAATCCAGTGTGTGCCAAGAGCCACTCTTTCTTTCCCTGAAGATTCCCAGGTTAAAAACCCGTCATTTTTTACCTTAAGTTCTACTTCAAATTCCTCATCACAATCCAGGTAATTCGGGGTTCCTCCTCCATCATCGTATTCGGCACCATACGAGACATCAACCGATATATACTTTTCAAGAGCTGGTACTCCCTGGAAAGAAAACCAGGTCACTCCTTCCTGTACTAGGTCAATCTGCAAAATATATTCACCTTGTTTGGAAGGGGACCTTACGGCCAGCTGGAAAGTTACCTCATCGCCCACATTTATACCATCCTCCGGGAGTATACTTCTCTTCCCGTCAAAAATAACTGTTTTCCTGCTGGTAAAATCTATCCAGTGGTAACTTAGATAAACTGGCTTATCGCCATTTCTGTTCCACTCGATAGCACCGGTATTTTTTACTTTTATTTCGAATTTATACTCGGTATTCATAGTCATAGAACTTCCTATCTCATCAACCTCGTTATATTCTGCATTATATCTGCTGGCCGGCTCACCATTTATTATCCTTTCCCACATTGCTCTTGATTCTTCCTTATCAGGTATCTGAACACTTATTGTTCCATCTTCTTTCCAGTCGGAACGTGAAGGTATAATTGAAGTCTCAAAATTTTCGTAACCAAAAGACAGAACCGCTTTTGAATATTTGAGAATAGTCAGAATATCAAGGTCGGTTCTGGTATTATCCACCAGAATGTTAAAGTAATAAGGTACACTTGATAAATATTTTACATTTAGTTTTTGACTTATAAGTTCTTTAAATAACTCCTGCTGTCTCTGAATTCTTCCTATATCTCCCAGTTCAGTTGACCTGCTCCTGGTATATGATAACGCCTGCTCTCCAGTAAGATGGTGGTTGCCAGCGGAAAAATTGGCACCACTTTTTGGGTCCACCATGGGTCTTTCAATAGTTATATCTACCCCTCCTACTGCATCAATCAATTCTACGAATCCATCAAAATCAAGTGTTACATAATGATTTATTTCTGCTCCAAGGAAAGAATTAATTGTTTTTATCATGAGTTCTTCGCCGCCATAAGCATAAGCAGCATTTATTTTATCTTCACCATGGCCCGGTATTTCAACCCAACAATCCCTCGGAATTGAGAGGAGGCTGCAGGTTCCATTTTCAGGGCTTAAATGAAGTAACATAATAATATCGGCCCTGCCCGCGTCATTCTCAGCATCTCTCGTATCCCTTCCCAGCACCATAATGGTAACTGGCTCTTCCGGTGATTCGATTGGTGCAAGCAAATCCTCGATCTCAGCTGTAGTAATTGAATTTATTGTTTTATTTAACGAATTAAGATAAAAATAGAATCCTCCTGCCGCTATACCTGCTACAAAAACCACTGCAGCCAGGATTATTAATATTCTTATATATAATGGTAATCTTCGAAACCAGTTCTTATTTGTTTTTTTAATTACATTTTCTTCCGGCTTATTTTTATTTTCTCTTTTACTCTTAACTTCCGGCCTCTTTTTATTTCTTTTCATATGATCCAACCACAATAATAATTTTTAAGATAAATCCTGAACCTCTATTTATCTATCAATAATGATTCTCCACTCTTATATCCGCGCCAAGTAATTTAAGCTTCTCATCAAAATTTTCATAACCCCTCTTGATATGATATATGTCATTTATTTCCGTTATTCCTTCTGCTGCCAGACCTGCCAGAACCATAGCTGCTCCTGCTCTCAGGTCAAACGATTTTACCGGAGCACCTGATAATTTTTCAACCCCTCTTATGACAGCACGGTGTCCGTCAATCTTTATATTGGCTCCCATCCTGTTTAATTCATCAACATACATAAACCTGTTCTCAAATACATTTTCAGTTAATACAGAAACACCCGGGACGATGGAAAGAAGAACTGAGATTATAGGCTGCAGGTCCGTTGGGAAACCAGGATATGGAAGTGTGCTGATATTCGTAGACTTATATCTGTCCCTGGCTTTTTCGACTTTCATATTATTCTCATCAACTATAGAAATTTTAGCGCCAATTTCTTTTAACTTATAATAAAAAATTTCAAGGTTTCTCCACCTTGCATTTTCAATTTCTACTCTATCTCCACATAAAACTGCCGCAGTAATATAGGTACCTGCTTCAATACTGTCCGGCATAATCTCATAATCTGTTCCTTTAAGGCTTTTAACACCATTTATAGTCATAAATTCGGTTCCTGCTCCCTTAATATCAGCGCCCATCAGATTCAGGAAACAGGCGAGGTCTGTTATCTCTGGCTCCCGGGCAGCATTATTTATAATTGTCTGTCCCTCCGCCAGAACAGCTGCCATCATTATATTTTCAGTGGCTCCTCTTGATGGAAAATCAAGGTCAACGACTGCACCATGAAGCCTATTCCCTGATTTATTGTTAATCTGGCAGTTAACATATCCGTGCTCAACAGAAAATTCCGCACCCAGATGCTTAAAGCCCCTGAGGTGGAGGTCAATCTGCCTTGAGCCAATGTTACAGCCACCGGGGATTGCAACCTTTACTCTTCCAAACCTGCTTAGAAGCGGACCTGCTACAAGTATTGAAGCCCTCATCTTCCTTACCAGTTCATAAGGCGCCTCATAACTGTTAATAGTATCCGGATTAATCTCAATTACCTTATTGGTGGTATCCACACTTACACCTGCCCCGAGATTCTTTAAAACTTCAAGCATAATGCTAACATCATCAATCCAGGGTACATTTTTCAAAGTAGTTACTCCACTTGAAAGTATTGAAGCTGCTATTAACTTTAATGCAGAATTCTTGGCACCACTTATTTTAACTTTTCCGGACAGCCTCTTACCACCATTTATAATAAACTTTTCCATAAGAAAATATTCCCCCAATAAAAGTAAACGCTATTATAACAGATAAAGATTAATTAAAAAACAACAGGCATCTCCTGAATGGAAGACCAATAAAGAGGTATTCTTACACTTAGAAATCAAGTTTTATTAGCTCTACTCCTGCTTCATTAAGAAGCTCCACAGAGAGGGCATCGGGATATTCTTCAAGATAATATATCTTCTTGATACCGCTATTTATTATCATTTTAGCACATAGCACACATGGCTGGTGTGTTGAATATATAACAGAATCCTTTATTGAAACTCCGTAGTATGCTGCCTGTATAATCGCATTCTGTTCAGCATGAAGACCACGGCATATCTCATGTCTCTCACCAGGAGGTATTCCCAGTTCTTCTCTAAGGCATGTTCCTATCTCAAGACTACTCCTGACTCCCCTCGGGGCACCGTTGTAACCTGTTGCGAGAATTCTTTTATCCTTCACTATAATTGCGCCAACTTTTCTACGCAGGCAGGTCGATCTTGTTGCCACCTGTCTTGTTATTGACGCAAAGTATTCATGCCACGATGGGCGTGTATCTACCATTCTTATGCACCCGAATAAATTATAGAAAATTTTATTTTTTGTTTCTTTGCTATCCCTGCTGACACCTGCAAAGCATTCTATATATAGTAAATCTTATTTATAAAAATTCCAAGTATTTCAGTAAAAATCCTGCCATTATTAATGTGCAGGCTGCATTTTAATTGCAAAAAAAATATTATATACTAAAAAAAACTATATTTATTATATGAACCTAATAAAAATTGATAGCCTCGACAAAATTACTGATATAAAGATAATAAATAAAATTGCCGGAGTTATATCAGAAGGTAAAATAGCAATACTTCCAACCTGCACAGTATATGGAATAAGCTGCAGGTATAACGAAAGAGAAGCAATAAGAAAAATATACAGAATAAAAAAAAGGGATATAAACCTGCCTTTCATAATATTAATTTCCAATCTTGATGATTTAAAAATTTTCACCAGGGACATAAGCGAAACTGCAAAAAAAATAATAAACAAATTCTGGAACATTGAAAATCCGGAATCTCTTACTTTAATCTTAAAAAAGAGTGAAAAACTGAAAGAACTCCCTGGCTATAAAGGACCTACAATTGCCCTGCGAATTACGGAGAGCAGGTTTTTAAGAGAAATAATAAATATTTGCGGTCCTATAATATCCACCAGTGCTACTATCTCCGGAACAAAAGAATATCCGAAAGAAATAGGCGATATACCGGTTAATATCAAAAAAAAGGTAGAATTAATAGTAGAATATAATTTACCTCTTCCAGGCGTGGAATCAACAATTGTGGATGTTTGTGGTAATAGGCCTGTTTTAATAAGGGAAGGCATAGTTAAATTTTCAAATATTGTTCAAAAACTGGATGGGTAAACTATATAATATAATTATAAGAAAATTTAAGAATACTTCCTTTTTAAAAAATATCTTTCGCTTATTATAGACTATGTTTCTAAAATAAATTTAGATATTTATAAAAAAATTAATTTCCAATCAAAAAATCCAGGATATCTTTGGATTATAACTTTAATTAGAATATAATATTACAGTATTCAAGATTTAAAAAAGTATAAAGGAGTGTGAGTTTATGAAAATTGCCATAGGTGTGGACCACGCTGGATTTAAATATAAAGAAAGCCTTATTAAAGTAATAAAATCCATGGGGCATAGCGTAGAAGATGCCGGAACTGATAGCTCCGAAAGTGTAGATTATCCTGACTTTGCGGAAAAAGTTTCCAGAATAGTAGCCTGTGGTGGCGCTGATGCCGGGATACTTATCTGTGGAACTGGAATAGGGATGAGCATATCAGCCAACAAAGTAAAAGGTATACGTGCCGCTTTATGCTGTGATGCTAATAGCGCAAAACTTGCAAGGGAACACAACTGCGCGAATATATTATGTATGGGTGCAAGGTTCCAATCACTTGAAAATTGTATAGAAATAACAAGAACATTTCTAAATACCCCTTCAGGTAATGTAGACAGGCACATAAAAAGAATTGATAAAATAACAAAAATTGAAGAAAGGATTCTAAACTGCGATGAGTAATTCCCTAAAATACGAAAATCATACCCTGGATATGGAAGAAGATATTGAGATTCGAAAGGTTCTGGAAAATGAATTAAAAAGGCAGAGAAGCCAGATTATTCTTATAGCTTCAGAAAACTTTGCCTCGAAGGAAGTCTTAAAAACAATGGGTTCATTACTTACCAATAAATATGCAGAAGGGTATCCGGGCTTCAGGTATTATGCCGGTTGTGAGAATGTTGATGATGCAGAACAGCTTGCTATAGACAGGGCAAATAAGCTATTTGGTTCAGAATACTGTAATGTCCAGCCTCACAGCGGAGTAAATGCTAACCTGGCAGTCTATCTGGGCGTTCTGGGTTGCGGAGATAAGATACTGAGCATGAACCTAAGAGACGGAGGGCATCTTTCACACGGTCATAAACAAAATCTGACCGGAAAATATTACGATGTACACACTTATAATGTTGACCCTGAAACAGAGATGCTGGATTACGAAATTATTAAAAAAATGGCTAAAACCATCAGGCCAAAGCTTATTATAGCAGGCGCCAGCTCATATTCACGAATAATCGACTTTAAAAAGTTCAGGGAAATTGCAGATGAAGTAGGTTCTTATCTTATGGCTGATGTAGCACACATTGCAGGTTTAATGGTAAGCGGATATCATCCGGATTCCGTAAAAATAGCAGACTTCACTACGTCAACAACCCACAAAACCTTGAGAGGGCCAAGAGGTGCACTAATCGTTGCCGATAAAAAATATGCCGAACTTATTAATAAAGCAGTTTTCCCAGGAGTACAGGGAGGTCCTTTTATGCATATAATTGCAGCAAAAGCAGTAGCTTTCCGGGAAGATTTAAAAGATTCATTTAAAGAATATAACAGACGAATAATAGAGAATTCAAAAGCTCTGTGTGAATATATGAAAGATGATGGGTTTAGAATCGTATCAGGTGGAACCGATAACCATTTATTTTTGATAGATTTAACGGGCAAAAATCTGACCGGTGCCGAAGCGGTTGATACACTTACTTCAGTAGGAATAATAGTCAATAAAAATGTGATCCCCTTCGATAAGCTAAAACCAACTGTCGCCAGTGGAATAAGAATTGGAACGCCTGCTGTTACCACCCAGGGGATGGGTGTAGAAGAGATGTATAAAATCGGTGAACTTATTTCCTCAGCATTAAAAAACAGAGATAATAACATAAAACTAAAAGAAATAGGCAAAAAAGTTAAGAGCCTGGCTGAAGATTTTCCTGTTTACGGGTAAATATAAGAGGTTTCTATCCTCTTACAATATCCCTTACTCTCATTAACCTGACAGTATTGGATCGCTCGTTCTCACCCAGTTTCATAGATATATAGCTTATGGTTTCGGACATATCAGGTATTAATTTATACTCAAGTGCATTAACCCTTCTTCTTGTCTCTTCAATTTCAAATGCCATAAGCTGCAGCATTTTCTCTTTTTCGGCAAGGTCAAGAAGTTTATCTATAAACTTTTCAAAATCACTTAGAACTATATCCATTTCTCCCGAAGTATTTATATATCCATAAGGAATAATATTTTCACTTACTTCCTTAACATATACCGGTATGTTAACACTCATCACATTTTTCTTTTTAACAGAAATCATTATATTTTTTGAAGGCAGCAGTAATTCCTGTTCTGTCTGACTGGTACCCGAATACGCCTTTGCCAGAGCAAATCTTTCCAGTATGGCTTGAAACTCTTTTTCAATTGAAAACCGTAGTTTTTTTACCTCTTCCACTATCTCGAGCCATTGTCTCATAAGCTCGTCTCTTTTATCCTTAAGAAGTTTATGACCTCTCCTGGCAATACCAAGCCTTTTTCTTAAACGAAGAAGCTCCATTCTGGTAGCATTAACATTTAAAAGCATTTAATCACCCTTATTATTTCCTTCTTCGGTTTTAAATTTAGAAAGATATTTATCCAGATGCTCTGTACTTATCCTTTTTAGCTCCCCTCTCGGGAAAATGCTCAAAAGTTCCCATCCTAAATCAAGTGTACGGTCTATGGTTCTGTTTTCATACTCGTCCTGAGAAACATATCGGGCCTCAAATTTCTCTGCAAAATCCAGATATAGTTTATCCATATCTGTCAACGCTGCCTCTCCCAGAATCACAGCCAGCTCTTCTACTTCTTTCCCCCGCGCATATGCCGCATACAGTTGATTGAATATATCCGCATGGTCCTCTCTTGTTTTCCCCTGCCCTATGCCCTTATCCTTAAGTCTTGAAAGAGATGGTAGAACATCAATAGGGGGAGAAACCTTTTTCTTGTGAAGAGACCTTGATAATATAATCTGTCCTTCAGTAATGTATCCTGTAAGGTCCGGAATCGGGTGAGTTTTGTCATCCTCGGGCATGGTAAGTATCGGTATCTGGGTTATTGAGCCCTTTTTACCCTTAATTCTGCCTGCTCTTTCATAAATAGTGGCAAGGTCGGTATATAAATATCCCGGGTATCCCCTTCTTCCGGGAATTTCTTTTCTGGCGGCCGATACTTCTTTCAGCGCCTCGCAGTAGTTGGTCATATCAGTTAATATAACCAGCACATGCATATCTTTTTCAAAAGCAAGGTATTCAGCAAAAGTAAGACCCGCTCTCGGGGTTGCGATCCTTTCAATTGCCGGGTCATCGGCAAGATTTAATACCAGAACAGTTCTATTTATAGCACCCGTTTTTTTGAAATCATTAATAAAATATTCGGATTCCTCAAATGTTATTCCTATGGCCACAAAAACAACTGCAAATTCTTCCTCATCCGATAGGACTGTAGCCTGTCGTGCAATCTGTGCAGCAATCCTGTTATGAGGCAATCCTGACCCGGAAAATATCGGTAATTTCTGCCCTCTTACAAGCGTATTTAAACCATCAAGGGAAGATATTCCGGTTTGAATAAATTCATTTGGGTAATCTCTTGCATACGGATTTATAGGCGAACCATTTATATCCCGACTTTCTTCAGGAATAATTCTATCATTTTCAGTCATTGGTTTACCCAGACCTGTAAAAACCCTTCCCAGTATATCAGGAGAAAGATATACATGGGTTCCCCTTCCCAGAAAACGCACCCGGGTATTTCTGGAATCTATTCCGGATGTGCCCTCAAATACCTGCACAAGCGCATTATCTCTGTTGACTTCAAGCACCCTTCCATTTCTTGTGCTGCCATCATCAAGCTTTATATCAACCATTTCATCATACTTAACGCCCTCTACTCCTTCAACATGCAGTAGCGGTCCGGAAATATTGATTATACTTTTATATTCTTTTAGCATTCTCACTCCTCTAATATTGAAGTAAATTCTTTTTCTATGTCTTCCTTGATTCCGTCAATGCTGTCTATGTCTTCATTTTTTATATATTTCATTCTTGCTATCTTATCTCTGACCTTCATATTTTCAATATCTTTAATATCTGCATTCATAGTTAAAATATGATTTGCGCGGTTATAAAAAAATATAATTACACTAATCATCTTATATTGCTTTTCAATTGATGAATAAGTATCTACTTCATGAAAAGCTATCTGATGCAAAAAATCTTCTCTTAACATTCGTGCTGTAAGCATAATAAGGCGGTCAGGACCTGAAAGAGCATCTACTCCTACCAGGCGAACAATTTCTTCCAGCTCTGATTCCTTTTCAAGAATCCTCATAGCTTCTGCTCTCAGGTCAAAATAATCCTCATGGATATTCCTGGCGACATATTCTTTTATATTATCAATATAAAGAGAATAAGAATTTAACCACGATATCGCAGGAAAGTGTCTGCTGTATGCCAGATGAGCTTCAAGCGACCAGAAAACTTTTACCACCCTTAATGTAGCCTGCACCACGGGGTCGGAAAGGTCACCCCCGGGGGGAGAGACAGCGCCAATAACAGATAATGCCCCTGTCCTCTGATTGGCCTCAGAAATGCATTTTACCATACCGGCCCTCTCGTAAAATGAAGCAAGCCTTGCACTTAGATATGCCGGATAACCTTCTTCTCCCGGCATCTCCTCCATCCTGCCGGATATTTCCCTCATTGCCTCTGCCCATCTTGAGGTTGAATCAGCCATCAGAGCCACCGAGTACCCCATATCCCTGAAATACTCAGCTATAGTTATTCCTGTATAAACAGATGCTTCTCTGGCAGCAACCGGCATATTGGAAGTATTTGCAATCAGGACTGTTCTTTTCATAAGTGAAACCCCGGATTTCGGGTCAACCAGCTCAGGAAACTCCATAAGAACATCGGTCATTTCATTGCCACGCTCGCCGCAGCCTATATATACTATAATCTCAGCATCCGCCCACTTGGCCAGCTGGTGCTGGATTACAGTCTTGCCGGAGCCAAATGGACCGGGGACACACGCTGTACCGCCCCTTGCAATGGGGAAAAACATGTCTATTACCCGTTGACCTGTTGACAGTGGCATATCCGGACTCATCTTGCTTAAAAAAGGCCTCGGCTTTCTCACAGGCCACTTCTGCATCATGTTTAACTCTATATCATTTTTTTCACCTTTTATAACAGCTACCGTTTCCTCAACAGTAAATTCACCCTTATTAATTGATTTAATTTCTCCGCTGACTCCCTCCGGAACCATAATATAGTGCTTTACAACTTCTGTTTCCTCAACAACCCCGAGAAAATCGCCATAACCAACTTTATCTCCCTTTTTTGCAATGGGCTGGAACTTCCACTTTTTCTCCCTGTCCAGTGCCGGAGCAGAAACGCCTCTGGTAATAAAGTTACCCATCTTATCATATATTTCATCAAGTGGTCTCTGGATTCCGTCATAAATGGATTGTATTATACCCGGTCCCAGTTCTACCGTTAAAGGTCTTCCACTGGGATAAACAGGTTCCCCTACGCCTATCCCTTCGGTTTCTTCATAAACCTGTATGGAAGCAAGGTCTTTTTTTAGTTCAATTATCTCACCCATTAACTTCTTATCAGAAACGTAAACTATATCAAACATTCTGGAAGCATACATTCCCTCAGCTACGACCAGAGGACCTGCTACCTTTACAATTTTACCCAAATCATTCATTTATTTACTCCTATTTCTTTATCTGTCATTATGTCAACTCCAATAGCTTTTATTATTATTCTTCTTAAGTTGTTAACCGCGTAATTATTCCTTTCTCCCGGACCGGGGATCACCACTACCGAAGGCTGGAACTTTTCCGAGAACTCCCTTATTAAATTATCCAGCTTTAAAGCTACCGTCTCGGTAACAAAGATAATTCCATAGTTGCTATCTACCAGTTGCCTGAATTTTTTCTCAGCTTCATCAATTTCCCTGATATCACCACTTTGAGGAAAGACATCAATTCCTGCTGCTTTAAAAATAAGCATTATATCTTCTTCTCCAAATGCGGCTATTTTTACATCCATTTAAATCCCTATCTTGCTTTTTACTTTTTCAACATCAATGTTATAAAGAATACCAGTAAATATAATATTCAAATATCTTAACTCCATTTTTTTTCTTAAAAAGAAATGAAAAATTTTCTCCATATTAGAAACTGTATATTTTAATGGACTGAAAAAATCAAGAAAAAATAAATCCTCTTCTCTTTCAAAGGTTGAAAATATTCCGTTAGAATAAAGATCATGGGCTCCTTTTCCGGCTAAATCTGCGTACTCCGTTTGTTCTAATTTTTTCCTTAAAATATCCATATTCTCTCCTACGAATCCCACCAGAAAGTCGATTGTAAGAGAGCCGTTATCATGTAAGAAATAATCCTTACTTAAATCCTGCTTGAGATACTGGTTCCTGTAAATGTTTTTTATATTGATTATGTCAATCAAATGCCTCAGATAATCCCTTATTAACCTGCTGCCTATCTCTTCAACAGACTTAAAAATTTCCTTTAAATAAAATTTTTCTATCTCAAATTCTAAAATACGACTATTTTTCTCACTTTTCATTTTTCCAGCTGCATACTGCAGCGTACCGGAAACCGGCTGGCTTAGTCCCTCATAATCACCGGTTTCCAGAGCATTCTTTAATTTACCGTAAGAATAATATACAGGAATAAAGAGCCTCTCCATGTCTTTATCAAGAATAATTGATTTAATTACAGTTTTCATGTTATGAACAGTCTCTTCAAAGAATAAAAGTTCTCCCACAGCCTTGTGGGATGGCTTTAAGTTTTTTAATAAAAAATCAGCAATTTTTTTATATTCAATGGCTATTACTGATTCAAAATTACCCCGGTTTACCAGCTCCTCTGCATATCCTGAATAAACTGTATCCCTTAGCAACCTCATTAATTCATCCAGGTTTTGAGATTTTAACATTCTATCAATTTTACTTTTATCAAGAAGCTCTGCCTCTCTTGTCATTAATTCTGCAGATGTAAAAAGATAAAAACTATCATCTTCTATGTCATAACTTATTTGTTTCAACTATCGCTCCCCCTGCTGCTATCAAATAAGACACTGGCTATCTCCATTCTTATGTCATCAATATCCGAATCAATTAAAATTCCCGGAGATATATTATATTCAGCTTTCCCGCTGATTATTTTAATTCCTTTCTTAAAATCAGGCTCTTCGCCTATTTTTTTTAGATTTGCTACAGACTCAACCATTTCATCGTTAATCCTTTTTTCTTCACTTCCTATGATGTAATACCCATCATTTATATCCAGGGCATCAATATATTTTTTGAACATCTTTTTAAAATCTTCCTTATCCATATCCTCCAGCCGATTTTTAGCCTTTTCCACTACATCATCAACAAAATTTATTTTATACAGGAGAATTTTCTGGTTTAAACTTGATTTGATTTTAGACAACTCAATCTTCAAATCTTCTCTATATTTATCCCAGGATTTAAGCTTACCCTCACGATGAACCTGCAGGGCCCTTTTCTTTGCCTGCTCTATTATTTCCGAAGCTTTCTTTCTGGCTTCCTCCAGCTCAAGCTCTTTCTGTTTGATTGCGTCATCCAGAACTTTTTTTGAAACGTTATCTAATTCTGACATTTATTATCTCCTGTTAGAACTCTATAAGATTATTTAAAAAGAATGTTACCAGAAGGCCGAGCACTGCGTAGGTCTCAACCATAGCAGCATATATTACTCCCTTCATGACCTCTTTGGGCCTTTTAGCTACCAGGTTAACACCTGCCGCACATACCTTGCCCTGATGAATCCCGGAAAGCAAACCGGTAAAAGCAATAGGTAGTGCTGCAAAAAACAACTGCCAGCCCTGCGCCAGGGTTTCGATATTGGATATATTACCAATAAGCAAAAAAGCAGCAACAAAACCATAAAACCCCTGTGTCCCCGGAAGAACCACCAGAAGGAACAGGCTTCCAAACCGGCCGGGGTCTTCTGAAAGGACGCCTGCTGCAGCTCTGGCAGGATATCCTATTCCAACTATCGAACCTATGCCGGCGAAAATAACTGCAAAACCCACTCCACACATTGCAATCGTAACACCAAGCGATAAATCTGTCATTTTTCCTCCTAATGCTAATCAATTATTGTTACATATTTATGTTCGTCACTTAAATTTCTAAACGGTCTTCCCCCTCCTGCATAAAATTTAGGGAAAAACTCTACATATTGCAGCCTTAAAGTATGCACAAAACCGCTTAAAACATTAATCCCGATATTTGCAATATGACCAAAAACCAGAATTACAATCAATATTACTATTCCCACAACCGGAACCGATCCTAACTGGAATGCTATGGTATTAATGGCAACTCCAATACCTGCAGTAACCAGTCCAAGTGCCATCAACCTTATATATGAAAGAAAATCACCCAGATAAGAAGTAAGTCCATTTACCACAGTCAGATTCAAAACTCCCATGAACAATCTAAATCCCCAGCTTTTCATGTCACGGGCACTAAATAAAATAATCATTACAGCACCAATAATAATCGGCCATATAAGGATTTTCATAACTCCTGCAGGGAAAATAGGACTGGTAACCAGCTTCATATTTACTCCTATTTGAGATGATAATAAAATTATTATCAGCGGTATTATAATAATTATCCAGGGGAGACCATCAAAAAATGCAGCTTCCCAGTCTTTTCTTTTCAGGCTATCAAAAAAGCTTATAAAAAGTCCGAATATTACCTGAACCACTCCAAGGGCTAACGCCAGCCTGAAAAAATTCATAGAACCTTCATTTGACTTAACAGGGTCCCCGAGTATCGCCAGTCTGGAGAAAAAGCCTTCCATCCCAAGATACTGTGGAAGATCGCCAAACCATCCGTTAAAGACTGCTCCGGCAAAAACAGAAAAGATACCACCGGCAAAAATTAACATAAGGAATTTCCTGGCGCTTTTCATTTTATAGGAAAATATCAGAGCCAGTGCTGCCAGTATTAACCCGTATCCCGCATCGGTAAGACATAGCCCAAAAAACAGAGCAAAGAATAAAGAAACAAAAGGCGTGGGGTCAATCTCAAAATAACGCGGGACTCCATAAAGGTCCACCACTATCTCAAAAGGTTTAAACAGCGGTTTATTTTCAAGAATAACCGGTATGCTCTCATCTTCATCGGGCTGAATCTCCATTACTTTTACCGATTTAAACCTTTCAATTATTGAAAAAGCTTTTTTCACTTCCGATTTTTTTACCCATGCAGTGTGAAAGGAAACAGATTCCGTTGAAAATCCCTTTCTTACAGCCTCTTCGATTTCCAGGTTATTTTCAATATAATCGAGGTAAACAGTCAAAACTTTTTCATACTTATCTGATATCTCTTTTAATTCAGATTGTAATTTTGATTTTCTTTCTTCACTCATATCTACGTTTTTTTTAATTTTATTTAAATTCTCATCAATAGTGCCACTGTAACCTTCCAGCCCTGCTTCTTCAAAATTAATGCTCCCAAGGTATTCTTCAGCTTCTTTTCCAAACAGATTATGATAGGCTAAAATCACACGGGCACTGTTTTTATCTGACCATAACTCTTCACATACAATATTATTTTCATCCAGATTCTTTTTTATTTCTTCATAATCATTTTCCCTGTACCTTATAATACCCAGCCGTATAGTGCTGGTATCAGTCTCCCCTATATCTTCAAGTTTACCCTTGTAGCAAGCCCAATCCCTCAGCCGCTTAATTTCGGGCCCTGTACCGGCTATCTTATCGCTGAGAGTCTCTATCTCTTCTCCAATTTCCAGTATATTGTTAATTATCCCTTCAAAATCTCTGTTTTTTAAAATATCCTCGTACTCACTTCTTTTTATTACAATTTTGCCGGCACGTGTTAAGGATTTTTTTATCTCTTCTTTACTGCCCCCTTTATATGAACCTAGAATTTCCAGAGCACTCTTTACTTCAATATTGTGTTCCCTGCTCACGCCGGATTCAGGAATATCCAGATTAATTTCCCCGGTATACGGAGAAACTTCTACAGAGATAGAAGTTTTCTGTAATTTTTTAAGAACTGCTTCCGTATCTGATTTATGTGAGATTATAAAAAGTTTACTTAGCTTAGCTACTGCCATTAACCTAAAATCCTCTGAATAATTTTCTCTATAGCTTTTTCGCAGTTGGAATTAAAGATATTTCTTATTTCATCCTGCTTTGCGCTATAATCTTTTTCCATTTTTTCTTTTTCTATGGCTGCTTCATCCTTTGCTTTTTTCTCAGCTCCAGCAATCATAGATTTAGTCTCTTCTTCAGCTTCTTTTACAATTTCTTCAGACCTTTTATATGCATCCTCTATAATTTTTTTATATTCTTTTTTAGAAGAAGCTATAATTTCCTTTGCTTTCTCTTCGGTCTCTTTGATTTGATTAATAATATTCTCAATCATTTTTCTTTAAAAAATTATATATTTTTATAAAATTTACCTGACTAACAACCTTACATTTATACAGAATCCATGTTTATATAACCCTCTATTTAAACACTATTAGAATAACTTCTCAATACCTGAATTAATAAAATAACCAAAAACCAGATCCATCAGCGAGTAAGTGAATTCCTGCTTTATTATAACAGGCTCTCCCTCTATTCCTCCCAGCTCTGCAGCCACTTCCACAGCATCTTTATAATTACCTATACCATCAATAAGACCGAGCTCAAGGGCCTCCGACCCCAGGAATACCCATCCTGTTGCAAGCTCTTCTACCCTTTTTATATCCATATTCCTTGCTTCAGCAATATCCAATATAAACTGCCTGTAAATTACATCCAGCTGAGCTTCGAACAACTCTATTTCCTCGGCGGTAAGCGGCCTGTCAGGACTTCCTACATCCTTATACTCACCCTGCTTTATAGTAGTATATTTTAATCCCAGCTTTTCATATAATTCTTCGTAGTTCGGAATCTGCATAATAACTCCGATGCTGCCAACAGAAGAAGATTGATTGGCAATTATCTTATCGGCTGCGCTTGCAATGTAATACGCTCCCGAAGCACATGTTTCACTAACAGATACTACAACAGGTTTTTCAACCTTTTTAACTTCCTCAAATATCTCCTGTGAAGCTGCTGCACTTCCGCCCGGGCTATTAACTCTTAACAGAATCGCCTTTACGGCAGGGTTACCTTTGGCTTCATCAAGCTGGCTCATTATTTCTTCAGGAGTAACTGTTCCACCGCTTAAGATATTGGAATACTTTTCAGCTGAAATTACTCCTTCAATTCTTATTTCATAAATTGAATCGCCACCAACGTAGGAATAAGATGTTCCGCTAAAGTTTCTTCCGAGAAGTCCCATGACAAAACATCCGCCTGAAAACAAAAAAAGAACAAATAGACAGAGAAAAGTAATTCCGACTATCTTAGCAGTACTCCATCTTGCCAAGTTAAAACTCCTTTACTCTAAAAGTTATTAAAAAAAATTTTATTTAAGTCGTAAAATCCATAAAAATAAAAACTCTTCTTCTAATTAAATATAGTTTTAATTAATATAAACCCTTTTTTACCTTAGAAATAATATAATAATAATAAAATAGCTGCAAATGATTTTGGACCTATTCTTTGCCAAAGAAATAATCTGCAAGTTTCCAGCCTTCATCAAAATAAAGACCTGTCTTTCCGGTGGAAAATTCATCATATCCTTCCAGATTATTATCAATTATTTTACTGCTGTCATAAATCAAGAAGGGAACGGGCTCCGAAGAATGCGTTCTCAATGAAATAGGTGTATAGTGGTCCGGCAGTACCATAATACGGTAATCATAACCTTCTCTGTCCATTGCTTCTTTCACAGGTCCGATAATACCGGTGTCTATCAGCTCGATTGCCCTGACTTTATTTTTAATATCCCCCTGATGTCCGCATTCATCAGTAGCTTCAAGATGGATATAAACAAAGTCTTTACCACCGGTAAGTTCATTTATTGCAGCATCCGCCTTCCCTTTAAAATTAGTATCTATTGTACCGGTTGCTCCTTCTACCGGAATTGAATCAAGCCCCGCCAGAATACCGATACCTTTTATAAGGTCTACTGCTGATATTATTGAGCCTTTTAATCCATATTTTTTATAAAAACTATCAATAGAAGGCCTCCTGGCTTCACCCCATATCCATATTGAATTTGCAGGATTGAGACCCCGCTTTACCCTTTCTTTATTTATCCTGTGTTCTTTTAATATGACAGAACTCTTTTTCATCATATCCAGGAAAACACTGCCTGCAGGACCTTCTGGTAAAAAGTCTGCAATTTTCTTCCCGGATATATCATGAGGAGGGGTAAGAATATTTTTATCCATACCTTCTTCCCATATAATTATATGTCTGTAGCTTACACCAGCATAAAATTTTATTTTTTCTGTTTGAAGCTTACTGCCAATGAGTCCAATTAATATTTTTGATTCATCGGTAGAAATTTCCCCTGCGCTGTAATCAACCATGGTCCTCTGTTCATAATTCTTCTCAGGGGATAATGTTACAAGATTGCACCTGAAGGAAACATCTTTTTCGGAGAGTATCAAACCCATGCTGGCAGCTTCCAGCGATGAGCGACCTGTATAATATTTTTTTGGGTCATACCCCATAACAGAAAGATTTGCAACATCACTTCCGGGTGCCATACCGTCGGGAACAGTTTTTACAAGACCAACCCTGCTTTTCCTTACCATACTATCAATAGCCGGGGTATTCGCGAACTCCAGGGGTGTCTTATCTCCCAGCTCTGCCAGCCTGTAGTCAGCTACCCCATCCATAAGTATTATTATGTACTTCATAAAACCCGTATCCTTATATTTTAGTAATAATTATTAATGATAAAAAAACCGGCGATATAACACAAATAATGCAGTATTCTTCTCAAAATTCTTCACAAACTCAGGATATCCGATATAACATTTTTCATCTCTTCTGGATCGCAAACTGATGAGTGAAGAATCTCTTTATTTTCAAGGTTTTTTATTGTTTCCGGAATCCTTAGCCCGGTTATCTTCGATAATACAGGAAGCAAAGCAAATTCATCCATACCCCTGTATTTTTCATCCAGTGCAGTGCACAAACTCCCGGGGAATTTAAAGGGGCTTGCAGTCGAAACTATAATTGTTTTTGTATCGTCACCACTGTCTTTTAAATACTTCTTATAAACATTATATCCAACTGCGGTGTGGGTATCTATAAGATAGTTCAGGTTCGAGAATACAAACTTTATGGTTTTATATGTTTCTTCATCCGTCGCAAAGCCGCCGTAAAAATCTTCCATCCTTCTTTTCATCTCATCGGTAATCTTAAATTCCCCTTTTTCACCAAGCTCATCCATAAGCTTATTTATCAATGTACTATCGTTTCCTGAAATATCATAAAGAAGCCGCTCCAGGTTACTGGAAACCAGGATATCCATTGCAGGCGAACTGGTCAGTATTAGTTTTCTCTTTCTATCATATGAACCGGTTTTTATAAAATCATAAAGCACATTATTCTCATTAGAAGCACATATAAACTTCCCTGCGGGAAGCCCCATTTTCTTTGAATAATAAGCAGCCAGAATATTCCCAAAATTCCCCGTTGGAACGACTATATTTACCGGCTCTCCCGGTTTAATCTTTTCAAATTTTATTAACTTTAGATAAGCATGTATATAATAAACTATCTGGGGAATAAGCCTGCCGATATTGATGGAATTTGCAGAAGAAAAAATATAACCCTTTCTATTCAGCATAAGGTTAAAATCACTGTCAGAAAAAATTTCCTTTACCCCCCGTTGTGTATCATCAAAGTCTCCTCTAACCCCGATTACATATGTATTTTCACCTTTCTGGGTTCTCATGTGCCTTTCCTGAATCTGGCTTACACCTCCATCAGGGTAAAATACAATTATTTTCGTCCCTTCAACATTGGAAAAACCCTCCAGTGCCGCCTTTCCTGTATCTCCTGAAGTAGCAGTTAGAATAATTATTTCCTTACCTGCGCCACTTTTTGACATGGCTATTTTTAATAAATGCGGCAGTATGGATAAAGCCATGTCCTTAAACGCAAGGGTGGGACCATGGAACAATTCAAGGAAAAAAACATCGCCCTTTTCTACCAGCGGTGCTATTTCAGAATCATCAAATTTTTCATCATAAGCCTTTTCTATACAGTATCTAAGTTCTTCCTGTGTAAAATCAGTAAAAAATTTGCCAATTACATATAATGCAACATCCTTGTAATCAAGATCTAAAAGACTTTCAAAAGACACATCAATAACAGGGAAACTTTCCGGGACAAAAAGTCCCCTATCAGATGCAATTCCTCTAATGATTGCATCTGAAGATTTTTTATTATTATCAGACCCGCGGGTACTTCTGTAATACATCATTCATATCCTTCAAAGATTGAAGGCTCATAAAAATCAATAATGTTATACTTCTATCTAATCCAGATCTTCTACCCTTATTATGCTTAAAATCTTATCGACAACATTAAGTCTGGATATCTCTTTTATGGACTTATATAGATTTTTATTTAGCACTTCGTGAGTTATAAATATCAGTCTTGCGCTTGTCCCTTTGCTAACTTGCTTCTGAACCATTGAGTTAATGCTAACCTTATTTTCACCAAATACCTCTGCAATTTTAGCCAGGACACCCGGCTCATCCAGTACATCCATAAGAATGTAGAACTTGTTTTTCGTATCATCTATCAAACGAAACTTTTTATTCTCAAAGCAGCTGCATCCGTAAATTATGCCTTTCTTTTTACGGTCGAATCTCCTCGCAATTTTTATAATATCCCCCGCTACAGAACTTGCGGTTGGCCTATCTCCTGCACCTCTTCCATAACTCATTATCTCACCAACATAATTGCCATAAACATATACCGCATTAAACGTATCCTCAATTGAAGCAAGTATGTGGTCTACAGGTATAAGTGCGGGATGTACCCTGACGCTAATTACTCCATCTTCTTCAATACCAATAGCGAGCAGTTTTATTCTGTAACCCATATCCATAGCATTTTTTATATCGTCATGCGAAATACCTGTTATACCCTCCTTATAAACATCACTTAAATTAACTCTTGAGTTAAAGGCAATTGTACTCAATATTGCCAGTTTACATGCGGCATCATAACCCTCTATATCCGATGATGGATTTGCTTTTTCTGCATAACCAAGCTCCTGTGCCTTTGCCAGAGCATCATCAAACGATAGGTTATCCTTTTCCATACGGGTAAGTATATAATTTGTGGTACCATTAACTATCCCTACGATTTTATTTATGTTGTTAGAAGCCAGAGAAGATTTCAAGGGGCCTATAATAGGTATACCTCCACCAACACTCGCTTCGAATAATATGTCGACATTGTTTTTTTCTGCTACTTTAAAAAGTTCTCCCCCCTTATTGGCAATAAGGTCCTTATTTGCGGTAACGACATATTTGCCAGCATCCAGCGCCCTATAGATATAGTCATAAGCAGGGTCTATACCTCCAATAAGCTCTACGACGATATCAATATCCTTATCTGCTATAACGTCATCTGCATTGCTGCTTATCTTTATATCTTTAAACTTCTTTAGAAAAGAGCTGTCAATCTTTTCTAAATTTCTCTCCGCGATTCTTACAATGTTAATGTTTTTCCTTATTTTCTTTGCAAGATAATCTTTCTGCCCCTGAATAAGAGAAAAAACGCCGCTGGCAATATATCCAAAGCCTATCATTCCAATATTGATATTATCCATGCTTTTATTTTCATTATTCATATAGTCTAACATCTCCCATCACTAAATCCTTATAAGTTTGCCTTTTTACCCAGACCCAGCTTTTTCCGTCCTCGACAGCAACTACCGCGCTCCTGGGCTGGCTGTTATAATTACTGGACATTGAATAACAATAAGCTCCCGTTGTTGCTACGACTATAAAATCACCTCTGGAAACCAGTGGTAATTTTATATCGTTAATTATCACATCCCCGCTCTCGCAATGTTTGCCGGCTATTAAATAATTGTATTTCCCTGTTTCTTTAGAATTATCATTTTCCTCCATCTTATTTGCCAGATAAGCATTATATTTAGCCTTATAAAGCATGGGTCTTATATTATCTGACATACCTCCATCAACCATAATATACTTTTTTGAACCATCTATATCCTTAATCGTACCAACTTCATAAAGAGTGACCCCTGCATTACCGACAATTGACCTTCCCGGTTCAATGTATAATTTACTTAATTCTACATTAAATTTTTTCTGATATTTTATAACTGCTTTATGAACGAGCACTGCAAAATCTTCTATACTCGTGGTTATATCCTCAGGTGTATATTTTATACCCAACCCGCCACCAATATCTATATTATTTACCGATATGCCAATCTTATCTCTAATGTCACTTATAAACTTTAGCATAACTTCAATAAGCCTATCGTAGCAGGATACATTAAATATCTGAGAACCTATATGAGCGTGGATGCCTGAAATTTCAAGATTTTTATATTCTGCTGCTCTTTTAACAGCCTCCATTGCCGCTCTATTGTAAATGCTAAAACCAAATTTTGAATCCACCTTTCCTGTCTGTATGTACTCGTGCGTATCTGCTTTAATTCCGGGATTTACCCTTAAAAAAATCTTCTGTTTTACTCCATTCTGGCTGCATAATCTGCCCAGTGTCTCAAGTTCTGTAAAATTATCTACCATAAAATATCCGACTTTATTTTCTAAACCATACTGTATTTCTTCCTCTGATTTATTATTACCATGAAAATAAATACTTTCCGCTGGAAAGCCGCTGTTAAGAGCGATAAAGAGCTCGCCACCGGTAGAGACATCCAATCCAAGTCCTTCTTTTTCTATAAGCTGGCACATTGCTGTGCATATAAATGCTTTGGCGGCATAAATGATGCCAGCGTTTATATCAGAAAAATCAAAACTCTTCTTATAAGTTGCACACTGATTCTTTAAAGTAGCAATATCCATGATATAAAGTGGAGTTTTATATCTTTCTTTTAGCTCGACTATATCATTTCCGCCAATAACCAGATGTTTTTTTTCATTAATCTTATAAGTTACCGGGAGAATCATCTAACTGCTCCTCTTATTTCCGTTTGGCAATACAAATTGACCTGAATATAATACTGGTTTCCTCTAATGCATAAATCTAATTAAATTATTTAATCAAACATTAATCAAGATTTATTTTTATCCTACATTTCCTCCGGCGCATCGACTTCAAGCAACTTAAGAGCATTCTCAAGTACCTGCTTGAACAGTAAAATTAAAATAAATCTATCCGAATCAACCGTAATTCCACTCTTGCTCTCATTAATCACTCTATAGTTATTGTAAAAATAATGGAATTCGGCAGCCAGCCTGTATAAATACTGGGTGACAAAATGTGGAGAATTGTTCCTGCAGCTTGAATAAACTGTGTCAGGGTACAAAATCATTATTTTTGCCAGCTTTCTTTCACTCTTATCTTTAAACCTCAGTTTTGATATATCTATCTTATCAATAGAAAAATCCCCTGAATCGAAATCTATAAGGTTAGCCTCCTTTATTTTTTTTATTATGCTCTCCACCCTCGCATGTGCATATTGAACATAAAAGACCGGGTTTTGATTTGATTTCTGTTTTGCAAGTGATATGTCGAAATCCAGAGGAGAATCAAAAGAACCCATGCTAAAAAAGTACCTCACCGCATCTTTGCCAACCTCTTCAACCAGATCCCTTAAAGTATAAATCCTGCCCTTCCTTCTTGACATCTTTAGAGACTTCCCGCCATCAAATATTTTTACCAGCTGTCCTATAATAACTACGATTTTATCCTCTGTAATTCCGAGTGCTTTCCCAATTGCTTTCAGCCTGTCTACATAACCGTGGTGATCCGCACCCAGAATATATAAAATCCTATCATAACCCCTTTTTACTTTATTTATTAAATATAATATATCCGAAGCAAAATAAGTTGGGCTTCCGCCCTTCCTTACTATTACTCTATCTTTATCATCTACAAAACGTGAAGCTCTAAACCACAGAGCGTCATCTTTGTAGTAAACAAGGTCTCTGTTTTTAAGTTCTTCAACCACCTCTTCAAAATTGGAATTTTCATATAGCGAGCTTTCGCGAAACCACCCGTCATACTCAACCCCCATCATACCCAGCGTCCCGGATATATATGAAACCATAATATTTATTATCTCTTTTCTAAAAGTCTCTCTGTCTACTTCTTTTTCCCCATCCTTTTCAATAATAAAAGAATCATTATGTTTTTTAATAAGTCTTTCAACTGCTATCGATACGTTTTCTTCCGGGTAACCATCTTCAGGATAAGAAACGTTTATTCCAAAATGCTTTAAATACAAACTCTCAGCACATTCGCTAAATTTTTCTACCTGTGAGCCGAAGTCATTAACATAATATTCTCTGAATACTTCGTATCCATTAGCACTATAAATATTTGCCAGGCTATCTCCCAGAGCCCCCCATCTCCCGTGCCCTATATGAAGGTCGCCAGTAGGGTTTGAGCTAACATATTCCATGTGCACTCTTGTCCCTTTTCCACTATGATTAAAACCAAAGTTTCCTTTTAAGGATATGATTTCTTTAAGAGATTCTTTTATAAAACCGTCAGTTAAGTTGAAATTAACAAACCCCGGTTTAGCTATATTTACATCATTAATCCCGCTAAATTCAGAGGATAGCTTTTTTTCAAGAATTCCGGCGATTTCCAGGGGATTTTTTCTCAGTAAAGGTGCAAGTACCATAGCAGCATTTGTCGAAAGGTCGCCAAATTTTTCGTTTTTAGGTTCTTCAACAGCAATGTTCCACAGTACCGCATCAAGCTCTTTTCCGGTCAGGTCCTCAAGAAATTTATAAATTTCCCGTTTTAATTCATTTATTATCAATAGTTATTCTTTCACCCGTATAGTCCAATACATTAATTAATCTTATTTCTTTATACTGGAGCCGACGACCGGACTTGAACCGGTAACCTGCTCATTACGAATGAGCTGCTCTACCAGTTGAGCTACATCGGCATATAAATTAAAAACCCAACTCGAGACCGGGTTTAACTGTACTCTTAAATATTTTATGTCTCGCTATCTTTAGCATCTTCTGGATCAGCCCCATTATCATTATGCCTTTCCAGGTCTATCCTCTCTCCTGTAACCTCTACTTCAGAAAGCTGAACATTCTTCCTGGTCCCGTTATCAAATTCTACTATTATGGATTGATTCAGAGGTTCATATCCATATACCCAGCCGGTACCATAGCTGGATTTTACTTTCATTCCCCTCGCAGGTGCCTTCTCGATAAACTCCTTATATGTATCATACTCATACTTAAGACAGCACATCAACCTCCCACAGACACCTGATATTTTAAAGGGATTTAAAGGAAGATTTTGATCTTTAGCCATTTTTATAGAAATGGACTCAAAATCAGTCAAAAAGCTCTTACAGCAAAGGTCTCTCCCGCACGGTCCCAGTCCCCCCACCATCTTTGCTTCGTCCCTTACACCAATCTGCCTCAATTCTATCCTCATTTTAAAATAAGTAGCAAGCTCTTTTACCATTTCCCTGAAATCAACTCTTTTTTCTGAAGTGAAATAGAATATCATTTTGCTTTTATCAAACATAACATGGACATTTACAAGCTTCATCTTGAGATTATATCCATCAGCAAGCTGATTGAATTTCTCAAATCCCTTTTTTTCTTTTTCACGATTTAATTCATCAACAGATAAATCATAATAAGTTGCTTTCCTTACCACCTTATTTAAAGGGTTGGTAATATCAGCCTCGTTAATATCCACGGGGGGTACAACTACCTCTCCAATCTCTTTTACTCCTTCATCAAGATTGCAAATTATCTTATTCCCAACTTCTAACTCCACCCCCGCCGGGTCACAATAATGTACTATGTCATTCCTGCTAAATATTACTCCCACAATCAAAGCCATAATCTCACCTCTTATATAAATATACCCTGAAACTTAAGAAAAATATTATCCAGAGCCAATTCCGAGTTAACTGAATAAACAGAATAACTTTTATTTCTTTTTATTATCTCCATCAGCTCAAAAATCCCTTCTATTCTAACACTTTCAATATTTCTGTATATAAAGTTATAATTCTTTTCAAAATTAAGACCTTCCTCTCCTGCTCCATATTTCACTGCAAGAATATCTTCAAGCCAGGCAGATATTATATCAAAAATCCTTCCCATAGCTAAGTTGTGAAATTTGCTTATTTTTCTTTTATGTTTTGATTTGAGAATTTCAATGTATTTAGCAAAATCACTTTTATCAAAATTACTCTTATCAAATTCCATAAACTCTTTTTCCAGATCTGCCTTCACAGCTGCCTCCATTTTTTTAAGCAATTCAATAAGTCTAAGCGTAAGATTTAAAGGTACAGCAGGGTTTTTATTCTGTAATTCCCGGGGAATTAACATATTTTTAATACCCTCATTTAAATATTTATCAATCATTTTAAAATCTGTATCCTTGTTGATATCAGTATCAAGCCTCAAATCCCAGCTATAAACCAGGCACCTCGAAACGACCGTAGGAAGCATCGCTGATATCTCTTCTGTGAGCAATATGAATACACTATTATTATCTGGAGGGTCCTCAAGTGTTTTCAGAAGTCTGTTTGCAGCCTCCGCGTTCATAAGTTCACATTCCTTTATAATGCATATCTTTTTCCCCTTATTATATGAACTGAGCCCCATGAATCTCTGTAACTTTTTAATCTCTTCTATCCTCAGCACGCTACCTTCCGGCTCAACTATCAAAACATCGGGATAAATACCTTTAAGCGTATTTCTGCATATAAGACACCTGCCACATCCATTATCGGGACAGTTAATAGCTGCAGCAAATTCCAGTGCCAGTTTTAGAAGTAGCTCCATACTATTCCCGTAAAAAAGATATGCATGGGAAATATTATCGCTTTCCACCATCTTTGAAAGCGACTTTATATTTGATTGGTTAACATCGTCTCCAATTAAGAAACCGGCATCACTCAGTATTTTCATTTTAAATCTTTAAGATATTTATAGACCCTGTTTTTTATCTCTTCAAATATATTTTCAATACTCTTTTCACCATCAATAACTACGAATCTGTCTTTATTCCCTCTTGCTATTTTAAGATAACCGCTGTAAATTTTTTCTTTAAAATCATCTTCTTCCATCTCAATTCTATCAGTGCCCCTTTTTGCGCTATCTATTCTCTTCTTGCCTCTTTTCACATCTACAAGAAGTAGAAAAGTTATATCAGGTACCAGCCCGCCGGTGGCCAGAAGACTCATATCCAGAATCTTTTTCTCTCCAAGCCCTCTTGCAACACCCTGATAAACAACTGTTGAATCAAAAAAGCGGTCGCATATTACAACCCTGCCCTCACTTAAGGCCGGCTTTATAACTTTTGATACCAGCTCTGCTCTTGATGCAAGGAATAAAAAAGTCTCAGCCCATGCAGAAATGTCCACCTTTTCCGCTGTAAGCAGTATATCCCGTATCTTCCGGCCAACTTCCGTACCACCCGGCTCTACGGTAAGTAATACATCAAACCCCTTTTTTTCAAGATAATCGCTCAGCAGTTTTATCTGTGTAGTTTTTCCGGAACCGTCCGGACCCTCAAAAGTTATAAATAAACCTTTTTTCATAATATACTAATAAGATTATAAGAGGGCATTAAATTATATTCCTCTTTCTTTATATTACCTGCTTATTAAATAATATCCTAATAATAGGAAATTTAAAACTTTAAGAAAAGACCCGTGCTATATAGATTAATTTCATTTTTAAAAATGGTTCATCCTGACTATTGCCATATCTTAAAAACAATTCTGGAAAAGGGATTAATGTTGATTCCCACGTCATATTTTTTATACAATATTATTATTAATATGCTACAATGGTTTATTAACATAATTATACAATTATGACAAAAATAAACTTCTTAAAAATTTTTATAATACTTACGACATTTATCCTTGTTATTCCTTTTCTCAGTTCATGCGACCAGACACAGATTGACATTTTTACAGAGATAGACCCCGATTATTCCGGAACCAGGACAGTCGATATATCAATAAAAACAGAATATCTCCAGAAAAGTGAGACAATCCTGAGCCAGGGTGAATCTCTTTATGATAAAATGCTTGGAATACTCAAAGAAACACTTAAAGATTACCCCGAAGCAGAGATTAAAACATATGAAGAGAGTGACTATACTCATTTTGCAGTTAGTTTTAACTTCGAAGATGTAAATTTCTTAAGACATTTATCCATAGATAATTTTTCTGAAAATCCTGAGGAAATACGTTATTATACCGAACTCAAGAAAAAAGATTACTTCTTTTACAGTGAATACTTTTTTAGAGATTATGTTGATATGAAAATAGATGATACTCTTCTAAACTCTACAGAACCAAACTCGGATTACAACCGGCTCGCCGACCTGGCTAAAGCAGACGCAAATATCTTAAACATAACATATCAGATAAAGTTTCCGGTAAAAATAACGGAACATAATGCTGATATAATAGGAGAAAACAATATCGCTATATGGAATCTTAAATATGGAGATGAGAAATATATATATATTGAAGGCAAAAAAACAAAATTTCTAACCTATTTCCTGATTGTAATTTTAGGTATCATATTACTATTTATAATCTTTATCGTTGTTATGATAATACTGAACTCAAGAAGAAACAAAATACAGCCTCCCAGTAGAAAACCTCTTTATACTTATGACAATTACTTCAAGAGAGACAAGTATTTCGATAATTATGACTGATAAACTGCCATTTTAAGGAGGATTTAAAAAAATGATGAGCAATTCTTTTAAACTGTCAACGCCTCTTACAGATGAAAAAATTAAAAAACTAAAAGCAGGGGATATAGTATATCTAAACGGTACAATAATGGGAGCAAGAGATGCTGCCCACAAAAGATTCTTTGAAGCCATAAATTCAAATAAAGAATTGCCCGTTGACCTTAGAGACAGTATTATATTTTATGTTGGACCGTCGCCGACGCCTCCCGGCAAAAAAAGCGGAAGCATTGGACCAACAACTAGCTCTCGAATGGACAGTTTAACAGAACCTCTTCTCAAGAAGGGATTAAAAGCAACAATAGGAAAGGGTAAAAGAAGTAAAGATTTAAAAGAACTCTTAAAAAAGTATAAAGCCGTCTACTTTGTAATGATAGGAGGTATTTCAGCTTATCTCTCTACAAAAGTAAGAAATATAAAAGCTATTGCATATCACGACCTCGGAGCCGAGGCAGTTTATGAAATAGAGGTAAAAGACTTGCCTTTATTTGTGGCTTACGATATTTATGGCGGGGATATCTTTGACACTGCCCGGCGCATCGAATGACACCCCATAAAAACTCCAAGCGGGAGAGTTGCCATATGGCAGGGGGCATATTCTATATTACATGCCAGCGCAGTAGTTTTGCCACCAAGCCCCTGTGGACCTATTCCGGTTTTATTTACAGCCTTTAATATCCTGTCTTCAAGTTTTTTATATCTTTCATCAGGATTTCTTTTATTCAAATTCCTGAAACTTGCAAGCACTGCCAGTCTGGCTACCTCAGAAGACGAGCCTCCAATTCCGACTCCAACTATTACCGGTGGGCAACATCTGGTGACATTTTCTCTGACATCATTTACAATAAGCTCCACTATTTCATCCTCACCGGCAGAGGGGTTTATCATGTGAAGATAAGAACAATTCTCGCTTCCGCCACCCTTCAGATAAATTCTCAAAACAACATCTTCATCTGATGTAAAGTTAATATGAATTACTGCAGGTGTGTTTCCGGAAGTATTTTTTCTCTCATAAAGGGGGTCTGCTACAACTGATTTTCTCAGGTAATTATCATTATATGTTTCAGCTACAGCTCTGTTAATTAGCTTATTTAAGTCCTCACTTTTTTCTATATGGATATCCTTGCCAATATCAATATCAATATAAACGAGCCCGCAATCCTGACAGAGGGGAAGCTTCTGCTCGCGGGCAACTTCTGAGTTTTCTAATATAAGCTTTAAAATGTTTTTAGCACCCGGATAGGTCTCTTCTATCAAAGCAGCTTCTATGGCTCTTATAATGTCGCCGGGAAGATTAAAACTTGCCTCAATCAGAAGTTTTTTTATCTCCTCTGTTATTGTTGTAATTTTTATATTTCTCATCTTTTCCAGGGCAATCCGGGTTTATGCACAAATTCCAGGGTTTTCTTCCCTTATTTATAATTTTTACTATGGGATAATTGCAATATTTGCACAATTCTTTCGTTGTAACAAGCAAGCCTTTCTGAGGAAGCGGGAAAGTGATTTTGCATTCAGGATAAGCAGTACAGCCTATAAATCTCTTCTTTGTCTTTCTTGATACCCTTACAACCAGATTACCGTCACAATTTTCCCTGGGGCATTTACCTACAATCAGGTCTTCTTTTATTCCTTTCTTTATCTCCCGGGAAATCTCTTCCTTCTCATTGTTCAGATTAACCATAACATCCTTTAGCATTCTTCTGGACCTGTTTACAACATCTTCTTTTGTCTCATCACCACTCACAATGGCATCCATATAAATTTCCAGTTCCGAAGTCATATCCGGAGATGATATTTTTTCAGCATGTTTTTTAAGCATTTTTATCACAGCAATAGCCTTTTCGCCCGGCTGTAATGGATTACCATTAATATAACCCCTTTGAATTAAATTCTGTATAATTGTATGGCGTGTTGCTTTAGTTCCAAGACCGAGTTCTTCCATTTTTTCAACCAGCTTACCCTGGGTATATCTTGCAGGAGGCCTCGTTTCTTTATCCAGCAAATCCTTTGATGCAACCTTAAGTGACTGATTCTCTTTCAGGTGTGGCAGAAAAACATCTTTATACTTATAATACGGATAAAACTCAATCCAGTTCGCTTCTACTATACTGGAACCACTGGCAACAAAAGATTCCCCGTTTATATCAATAAGCACGCTCATATTCCTGATTTTAGCTGCCGGCAGCAGGGTGCTTATAAACCTTCTGACAATTAAATTATAAAGTTTCCACTCGTCACTACCCAGACTATTTTGCGAGGCAAGTGATGTAGGATGAACTGGCGGATGGTCCGTCGTCCTTTTTTTGCCCCTGCTTGGTATTATCTTATCCTGGGAAAGAACTCTCCCACACATACTACTGAACTCATCCGAAGCTTTTAGTATCCTCACGATTTCTGCCAGATCAATAGAGGAAGGATATACCGTATTATCAGTTCTCGGATAACTTATATAACCATTCATATAAAGGTTTTCTGCAATACTTATAGTTTTTGAAGCAGAAAAACCAATTGAATTACCACTCATTATAAGTGAAGTTGTATTAAAAGGAGCCAGAGGTTTTATATCTTTAATACTTTCATCTACTTTCGTTACAACTCCCGTATCCCCAAGCTTTGAGAATACATTCTGTGCATCCTCTTTTTTAGAGAATCTTTTTGTTTTATGGCTGGCTTCAAATTCCTCTCCCGACCCTGTAACAAGTTTGACGCTTACAACCCAGTAAGGAGTTGGTACAAACGACTTTATCTCTAATTCTCTATCAACAATAAGCGTAAGAGTGGGGGTTTGAACCCTGCCTACAGAGAGGAATTTATCTCTAATCTGATAGGTAGTAAGAGATATAAAACGGGTAAGCGTAGCGCCCCATATAAGGTCTATGTCCTGTCTCGCTCTACCTGCAAAGGCGAGGTTCAAATCAACTTTACCCGTTTTATCAAAAGCTTCTTCTATATCCCTCGGGGTAATAGCCGAAAATTTCGCTCTTTTTGTCTTTACAAGCGAATTATATTCCTTTACCTTCTGCATTGCGTCATAACCAATAAGCTCGCCTTCTCTATCATAGTCCGTGGCAATAATAATCTCGCCTGCATCAGCCGAAACTTTTTTGAGTGCCTGGATTATTTTCTTATGAACCGGAATTTTTTCTATGTTAGCATCTATAAGCTCTGCAGGGTCTACATTAAACCAGTTTGAATACTCCGCCGGATAATCTACTTTCATTATATGCCCTTTTAAGCCAATTACCCTGTAGTCCTCTCCTCTGATATTAAAACTATAAACTGGAACTCCATATACCTTTTCCTCTTTTATACCATCCCCTGAAAGTATTCCTGCAATACGCTTAGCAGCTATTTCTTTTTCGCTTATAATTAGCTTCAAATTAATACCACCATCAAAAAAGTTATTTCTCAAAGTTTAAATTAGCCTGAATTTGAAATGATAACATTAAAAAAAAAATAAATAAATCTCCTGTATGGTATATTTATTAATCTCTCAGTTTATCTGCCGGCAGATAAGTAAAGTACTTATTTTAATTTTATAGATGTTGTTTTACAATAACACAAGTAATTCTGTTGTACAGGAAAAAATATGAAATCAAATATAGAAGTTATAAATAATATACTCAAACTCAAAGCAGAAAAGGATGCAATTATACTGGCTCATAACTACCAGATTGGGGAGGTCCAGGATATTGCAGATTTCGTTGGTGATTCTTTTCAATTAAGTTATGAGGCTTCAAAAACACGAAAGAAAATTATAGTCTTCTGCGGGGTTCAGTTTATGGCTGAAACTGCTAAAATTTTATCCCCCGAAAAAAAAGTTCTTCTCCCCGATGAAAATAGCGGATGCCCTATGGCTGACATGATAACTGCAAACCAGCTTAAAAAACTAAGAGACAAGCACCCCGGGGCAGTTGTGGTCTGCTATGTTAACTCAACCGCAGAAGTCAAAGCCCTGAGCGATATTTGCTGCACATCTGCAAACGCAGTAAGGGTAGTCGAATCCATACCTAAAAATAAAAAAATAATTTTCATACCGGACAAATATCTGGGAAGCTATGTGCAGAGCCAGACAGGCAGGGAGCTTATATTGTGGAATGGATACTGCCCAACTCATATTTTGATAACCGTAAAAGATATCATCAACCTTAAAAAAGATTATCCTGACGCCGTCGTTATGGTTCACCCGGAATGCACTCCTGATGTAATAGATATTGCAGATAAAGTTGCCTCAACAGGAGGAATGTTGAAATATGCCAGAAAAAACAAAAAAAAGAATTTTATAATTGGTACAGAGATAGATATAATACACAGATTAAAAAAGGAAAACCCTGACAAAAACTTCTACCCTGCAACCAGTAAGGCCATATGTCCCGACATGAAGCTTATAAACCTGGAAAAAATAATGTGGGCCCTTATAGATGAAAAATATGAAATAATAATAGAAGAAGACGTAATCAGAAAGGCGAAATTAGCTATCAACAAAATGATGGCCATAAAATAAGAATGTTACCGAGATATTTAATAAACCCATCACTTTACCAAAAAATCCATAATTATTCTGATTGTATAATTATAGGTAGTGGAATTGCCGGTCTTTCAACTGCTGTGAGGCTTGCAAAAAAAGGTACCATAAAAGTCATCACCAAAAGTTCCATCTCCGAGTCAACAACCCGTTATGCGCAGGGAGGTATTGCGGCTGCTCTTAAAGCTCCAGATATATGGAAAAATCATTATCGCGATACTATGATTGCCGGCCAGGGCTTATGCGACAGTAATGCCGTAAAAATACTTACCAGAAACGCACCTAAAATTATAGAGGACCTTATAAACATGGGCATTAATTTTGACACTTCAAGAGGAGAAATAACTTTCACTACTGAAGGTGGCCACAGCTTCCCCCGTGTTCTCCATGCTGGAGGAGATGCTACTGGAGAAGAACTTGAGAAAAAATTGGTTTCTTATTCAAAAGACTTGAGAAATATAGATTTTTTATCCGGGCATTTTGCCCTAGATATTCTTGTTTATAAAAATAGTTGCGCCGGTATTACGGCAATGGATTTAAAAACAGGTGTTATCGAAATATACCCGGCTTCCAGTGTAGTTATTGCAACCGGCGGAATAGGCCAGATTTATGCTTTTTCTACGAACCCTCCCATATCAACAGGCGATGGTATCGCTATGGCATACAGGGCAGGAGCCAGAATAAAAGACATAGAATTTATACAGTTCCATCCTACAGTATTTAAGACAAAAGATTTCAGATTATTCCTGATGACAGAAGCTATCAGAGGAGAAGGTGCGTATCTAGAAGACTGCAATGGAAAGAGATTTATGGTAGGGAAACACCCTAAAGCAGAACTTGCTCCGAGAGATATTGTTGTAAAAGAAATAATAAGAGTTATGGACGAATGTCGTACCGACCATGTCTATCTTGATGCAAGACATATACCGGAAAGTCTTTTAAAAAAACGCTTTCCTAATATAACCTTAAAATTAAAGGAAAATGGTCTCAATCTAAAAAAAGACCTTATTGAAGTATCACCTGCCGAGCACTATATAAACGGCGGAATTGAAACCGACTATAATGGTGAAACGAACATAAAAGGTCTTTACAGCTGTGGAGAATCAGCGGCAACAGGAGCCCACGGCGCAAACCGGCTTGCCAGTAATTCACTTATAGAGGGTGCGGTATATGGGTGGAAGATTTATCAGGATATAGAAAAAAAACTACATCCAGAAAAAAGTGGGGGCGAAAGCAAAGTTAACGAATACATCGATAAAATCTTAAAGGAAGCTAAAAGGAAAAAAACAGAGCCGGAAGGGCCAGGTAATATCAATGATGAAGTAGACAATCTCATTGTTAAATTAAAAAACACAATGACTGAAAAAGTCGGTATACCCAGAGACGAAGTAAGCCTGGAAGAAGCAGGTAAAATTGTCAATAGTTATATCATGAGCCTGAATTTTAATAATATAAAAGATAAAAAAACCCTTGAATTAGTAAATATGCTTACAGTAGCAGGTCTTATAATCAAGTCAGCAGGCATAAGAAAAGAAAGCAGAGGGACGCACCAGAGAAAAGATTTTCCAAAAAAAGATGACATAAACTGGAAAAAGCATATAATACTAAAACAAAAAAAAGTATACATTGAAGATGCTTAGAAATTTAGCGACCGGAAATGAAATATAAAATTTTAAAAAATGATGTTATAGATTTAATACACGGAGCTATATCCGAAGAGCTAAACGGCCTTGGAGATATTACCTCGGATTATTTAATTCCTCCTTATAAGAATTCGTTTTCATATGTAGTGTGCAAAGAAAAAAATGGTGCAATTCTAAGCGGTGCTGATATTCTAAACTTCGTGGTTGAAGAAATCGACGACAATATAAAAGTTGAATGGTTTAAAGATGATGGTGATTCTCTTAACTATATGGATAGAATCTGCAATATAAGCGGACCTACTCTATCGATTTTGAAAGCAGAGAGAATTTGCCTTAATTTCATCCAGCATATGTCGGGAATCGCAACTCTTACCAGCAAATTTGTAGAAATAGCAAAACCTTACGGTGTACAAATCAAAGACACCAGAAAAACAAAGCCGCTCCTGCGTAAAATCGAAAAATATGCTGTTCAATGTGGTGGAGGATACAACCATCGTTTTGGCCTGTTTGACGGCATACTTATAAAAGATAACCATATAATAGCTGCAGGAGGGATTTTAAGAGCTATAGAAAAAGTCAGGGCAAATTCCCCATCCAATTTAGAAATCGAAGTAGAGGTCAGGGACTTTAACCAGCTCGATGAGGCAATAACCGGTAAAGCAGATATTATAATGCTTGATAATATGAAAATAGACCGGATGAAAAAAGCAATAAAAATAATAAGAGAAAAAAAAGATAAAAAATTCCTGGTCGAGGCTTCGGGCAATATAAATCTTGATAACCTTGAACAAATATGTAAAACAGGAATCGATATCGCTTCGGTGGGACTTATTACCCACTCCGCCCCGGCAGTAGATTTTTCCATAGAATTCGAAAAAGATACTTAAATATTATGTTAACAATTTTTTAACATAATTAATCCAGTCTGTTATACTATAAAAAGCCATATATTTATTTTAAGCTGCAAGAGAAAGTTAGTTTCAATAAATATTGCCAGAAATTTTGCCAACTAAGGTTAGGAACAAAAAAATGAGCACCAATAACAAAAAAAAGGATTCCAGATGCATTATGATTCTGGGCGCAGGATTTGACCAGGTAGCCATGATAAAAGCAGCTAAAGCTCTCGGTCTCGAAGTTATTGCAGTTGACAGTGACAGAAATGCTCCCGGATTTTTCATAGCTGACGAGAATTATGTACTGGACGTCCTTGAATACGACAGGATACTTGAGATTGCAAGGAAAAAGAACATAGATGGGATAACAACCATGGTAAGCAATCTCGGGATGCGGACTGTTGCATATGTAGCAGATAAAATGAATTTAATATCAATACCGTTAAAAGCAGCACAGATAGCAACAGATAAAAAGGAAATTAAGGAATATTTAAAAAAAGGAGGCGTACCGGTTCCCGAAGGGTTCAGTGCTTCATCAATTGAATATGCTATGAATAAAATCGGACAGATAGATTTTCCTTTAATAGTAAAACCTGTCGATGGGACTAAAGGAAGAGGCATATCCGTTGCTTCTTCAGAGAAAGATTTTAAAGATAGCGTTACACAGGCAATGGATTCTTCGATTGGGAACAGCATAATTGTTGAAGAATGGGTAGAAGGACCCACTATCGGTGCAGAATGCCTTATAGTAGGTGGTGAGTTGGAACCCATTATTTTAACAGATAAATATAATACTCCCCCTCCCAAATGTGTGACCGTGGGATTAACGGCACCATCAAGGTTCCCTGAAGAGATAAAAGACAGAGTAAAAGATAATGCAAAAAAAGTTTCAGATGTTCTCGGGTTAAATACAGGGGCTGCACATATTGATATGATAGTTGGTAAAGACGGCATACCAAGAGTTATTGATGTTGGGCCAAGACTTGCCAGCGGACCTGTCATATTTGATTTTGTACCAAATCTGCTCGGGATTGATATGATAAAATCAGTAATACAGATGGCTATGGGAGAAAAACCCGAATTAAACAAAAAATGGAACGGGAAATTTGCAGCAAGCAGGTTTTTAACAGCCCCTGATAAAGGCTGTATGTACAGAATCGAGATTCCAGAAGGGCATAAAGATTTTACCTTCTATCAATTTAAAGAACTGGGAGAAATAGTAGGCCCTCCTGATAGCGATACCGACCGTATAGCATGTATTGCGATTAAAGGTAATTCATATGAAAAAACCATGAATGCTGCTGATGAGCTGCTAAATAAAATAAAGGTTAATATTGTTTACTGAGCCCTGAGAGGTAAATAAGAATCTTAATAATTCTATTTAATATGTAGTTTTCTTTTAATCTCGGGTATTTTTCTCTCTGTAGCTTCCACGCCCCTCTGTATAATCTGGCTGCCTCGCATTACATCAAAAAATCCGAAATCCCCCACTTCGGGCTCCACCACTACATCTGCTGCCTTAAAGTAGTTTTTAACCATTTCCTGGTGCATGATACCAAAACTGGTATCAATAATTTTATTTACTGAAAGTCTTTCGTAAATATTACTATCTGACCCATCTAATTTCTTATTTTTAATCCCAAAAATCCTGCCTTTTCTCTTTTCGACACCATTATCTGATTCTTTTAAATATTCCTTCTTCCCTGTACCGATGACGTTTTCATCTCTATCAAGAAGACGGTCATATTTCTCACTGTCCCTTAAAAATTTTATTGACGAAGCTATAATGAAATTTACATCCATTTCTTTTACGGATTCCGTAGGAAGCGGCTCTATTATTCCACCATCCACAAGCAACTGGTTATTAATATATGCTGCCGAAATAAACCCCGGTATTGATATTGATGCTCTAACCGCTTCGACCAGGTTGCCCTCGGATAAAACTACTTTTCTTCTTTTTATTAAATCTACCGCAACACAACAAAATGGAATTTTGCAGTCGTTAAAAGTTTTATTTCCGAGAAATTTTCTCAACTCATCCTCTATCCTTCGCCCGTTTATAATGCCTGTCTTTGACAATGCGAGATCAGAAAAAAGCATGAAGCTTCTCCAGTTCATTGACTTAATATATGATTTCATTTCTTCCAGAGTTATACCGGAACAATAGAAAGAACCAATAATAGCACCCATACTCGTGCCGGCTATTGCCTGCGGTTTAACTCCAAGCCCCTCCAGAACCTCTAAAACACCGATATGTGATAGCGCTCTTGCCGCTCCGCCACTCAGTGCAATGCCAACTCTTCTCTTTTTCCTGAAAAATATCAAATACCAGCACTCCCTTCCGAGACCAGAAGATCTTTTAAATAAATACGACAAACATGAGAACTTTTCAGTAGATTTCAATACTGCTTAAAACCAATTTGATAATAATTATACTACTTATTTTTTTCTATTGTTAACAGTTAAGTAAGAGGTTTATTTACAATAAGAATTTTGTACAGTACAATTTCCCTAAAATAAAATCTCTCCTTTAAATTTATGAATAATAAAAAAACAAATATAATCATAATAGTAGTAGTGTCAATCATATTATTCATTTTGATTTCAATAACCCAGTCATGCAGCAAAATAAATTTTGATTTCTTTGGATTAAAGTCTGGTGAAGATACTGAAGAGATACTTACCGAAGGTACAGATGAAGAAGAGAATGAAGAAATTGCCGGTGAAACCGAAGATGCTAATGAAGAAAAAGAGGAAGCATCTAAAAATAATGATATTTCTGACGAGCAGGAAACTGTAACCCCGGCCAATCAGGGTGAATATTCAGATATATCGGTAATGAGGTCATATTTCAAACAGGCTATAGAATCTTATGAAAATCAGTCTTATCTTGCTGCCGAATATTATTTAAACAAAATAAAGGATAGTTATCTAATCCTGCAGGACCACATTTATTACTATATGGCAAAAAGCCTCCTCATGCAGGAGAAATATGACAGGGCAGAGGAATACTATTCGGCTTTGATAGATAATTACCCCGAAAGCGTCCTGGTAGAAAAAGCCAGCCTCGAGTACGCGGATTTATTTTATATAAAGGAAGATTATGTTACTGCAGAAAACCGTTACGCAGAATTCTGCACAAACTTTTCTGATTCCCCTTACATTCCATACTGCCTGTTTCAACTCGCTTTCTGTCAGGAAAAAACCGGTAAAAAAGATATGGCTTACGAAAATTACAAAGAAATATGGCTCAGTTACCCACTTAACGAATACTCGGAATTCGCTATTGAGAATTTAGACCGGCTTTATGAAGAAGGGGCAGCCGGCCAATTTATCCCTTCACCGGATCAGATTTATAACAGAGGCGAAGTCTTTTTCAATGCTTACCTATATGATAGCGCACTTGATGAATTTAACAGAATACTAAAGGACTACTTAAGTAACCTGCCGGCTGAACTTCATATCAAAACTCTTTTTAAATCAGGCATGTGCTACTTCAGACTCCGTGACTATAACACGGCATTAGATTATATAAAATCAGCTTATGAAAAAAACCCTTCAGGCTCTCTAGCAGATGACTCTCTGTATTATACCGGAATGGCTCTTACCAGTCTTGATAGAGGTGATGAATCAATCTCATATTACAATAAACTTGCAGAACTCTTCCCAAACAGCAATTTCAGCGATGACGCGCTTTACAGAATCGGCAGGATATACTCTTTAAGGAGCGATTTTGAAAATGCTGCTATTTATTTTAAAAGAGTGGCTTCAAATTACCCCTCCGGCGATAAAAGGCCTGATGCATTATGGGAACTTGGCTTAATACAGTACAGGTCAAATGATTACGGCTCTGCAAAAAGTACATTTTCCAGTTACGCATATTCATACAGAGGAACTTCACTTGAAGAAAAAGGATTGTTCTGGCAGGCAAAATGCTGCCAGAAACTTGGAGAGAACAATTTAGCTTCAGAATTATATCAGAATATTATAAATTTAAATTATTACTCTTATTACACCTTTGCTGCTGTTGAAATGCTTGAGCAGATGGGAATACAGGCACAGGTCAAAGGGATAAATAATGAGCTAAACCCCGAGAACCCCTCAATTAAAGAAACTATTCCGGACATATACTCCATACTGGCGGGCGAAAATGATGATAGCAGAACAATCACAGAAAGCAACGGGGAAACAGGCGGTTCAAATCACATAAATAAAGCCATCGAACTTTTAAAACTGGAATTTTTCAATAGTGCATCTCTGGAGATAGAAGCATCCAGTAATGAAATTGAGGAGAATCCAATTAAAATCCTGGAGATTGCCACTCTTTATTTAAAATCCAGAAGTTACTCAAACTCCATTAATATAATTGGTAAAAATCTTAAAAAATTAAAATCGGAACTTGATGAAACCCATACCGATTACCTTTATTACCTTTACTATCCCTACGCCTATAAAGAACAGGTTCAAAAATACAGCAGTTATTATAACATAGACCCGCTTTTTACCCTGGCTGTAATCAGGCAGGAAAGCAATTTTAGATCCGACGCAGTTTCTTATGCGGGAGCCCAGGGACTTATGCAGATTATGCCTTCAACGGGAGAAGGTATAGCCAGACAGATAGGTATGTCGGATTTCGATATCAATATGCTAATCGACCCGGAAGTAAATGTAAAAATGGGAACATTCTACCTGAGGCAACAACTGGACAATTTCGGCCAGAATAAGTTCTACTGCCTCGGGGCATATAATGGCGGTCCGGGAAGAATGAGCGGCTGGGTTTCCAGCAGGGGCAATATGGATATTGACGAATTTATAGAAAGCATATCATACGAGCAATCAAGAGAATATATAAAAAAGGTAATGGGAAATTATTACTTCTATCAGATACTATACGAAACTAAATAAATAATCTTGCCTTTATATTCCATCATTAATTAGAAACCTGGCAGATTAGTTTCATCTCTTATTTACTGAACATTTAAATTCTGAGTTTTTTATTGCCCTGGCATTTTTTAAATAATAAAAAAAGATACATGACATTAATCAAATAACTCTGTAGAAATATATCTTTCTCCCGTGTCGGGTAAAATAACAACAATAGTTCTATCTACCGATTCTCTTCGTTTTGCTATCTTTAAAGCAGCCCACATTGCTGCACCACCCGATATTCCAGCAAAAATTCCCTCTTCTCTTATAATCCTTCCTGTCATTTCAAATGCATCCTCACTCCTGACCCCAACAACTTCATCAATTATACCGGTATTTAATACCTCAGGGATAAATCCGGCTCCAATTCCCTGTATTTTATGAGGCCCCGCCTTACCTCCAGATAGAACATCCGATTCATATGGTTCAACCGCGATAACTTTTACGGAGGGCTTCCTTTCCTTTAATATCTCACCCACACCTGTAATCGTTCCTCCGGTGCCAACTCCTGAGATAAATATATCTACACAACCTTCAGTATCAGACCATATCTCTTCAGCTGTGGTTCTCCTGTGCATTTCAGGATTTGCAGGATTTTTAAACTGCCCGGGCATAAAGCTGTTCTTAATACTTTTTTGAATTTTTTCCGCTTCCTCTATCGCACCCTTTATTCCTTTAGATCTATCTGTAAGGACAAGCTCTGCTCCAAACATCTTAAGAATCTTTCTTCTCTCCAGACTCATTGATTCAGGCATGGTGATAATTAGTTTATATCCCCTCGCAGCACACACAAAAGCCAGGGCAATGCCTGTATTTCCGCTGGTTGGTTCTATTACTATTGTATCCTTATCTATTAAGCCCTTCCTCTCTGCGTCTTCAATCATTGAAACACCTATCCTATCTTTTATGCTTGAAAGGGGGTTAAATGATTCTACTTTTGCAAGAATTGTAACATTTGTTTTTTTACAGAGTCTGTTTATCCTCACAAGAGGTGTGCTCCCTATCGTTTTTGTTATATCTTTAAAAACTTTATCCATCAGTTCCCTCCAGAATATTTAAGGCCCAACAATGTTATAAAATTCTATATATTAAACTCAATCCTTTTTACTCTGAAAACATTATTTTGTAAAAAAAATAAATTCTTAATTTTAAATATATTACAATAATTCTCCCATACTTTCCATTTACAGAAAAGACCCCTCTTAAATTTATTCATTTTTTAATATAATATATCCTAGTATGAATCATAAGGTAAGGAAAAAACAAATAGGAAGAGTCATAAGTTACAGGTATTTCATATATGTTACTATAATAATAGTCTTATTGCAGATAATAGGATTGAAATTCTTTTATCAGGAAAAAATATTAAAACCCCCTGATAATCTTTTTATCTCTACTATAAAATTTCCCATTTCGGAGTTAATCCCCGATACAACTTATAAAAAGAAATATACAGAAGACTTAAATGGTAACAGCGGAAAAACCACCGATGGAGATTCTGAAACAGAATCTGACAGTTCCTTAAATGAAGACTCAATTGCCGGGACAGAAAGCCAGGGTTATAGTGAAGCCCAGAAGGATATCGTTCTTCAAACACTGGAATTGCTTAATCAGGATATAGAATATGGATACGAGCTCTTTCCTGATACGGGCTATCCAGACGGCAATGTATGGATTTCAACTGACCTGATTTCTATAACCTTAAATAAGTGCGGCTATGACCTCATGGAATTAATATATGATGATATGCTAAAACACAAGGAAGACTATTCACTCGATACAAAAGGTAGAGAGACGCCTATAAAGTATATAGATTTTAGAGACGTCATCTTCCAGGAAAAATTTTTCAGCCGCAATGCATTAACCACACTACCTCACACATACGATTTAAATGATGAAAACCTTGCTTTTTTGTGGAAGCCAGGTGATATAGTTTATTTTCGTTTTGATGAGGAAAACCATGATAAAGACCGCGGAGGATTTGTTTCACCCAATTTCAGCAGTGATGGCATCCCTCTTGTGATAATGATATCACCAGATACCAATGAACTTGAAGAAGTTGATGTTCTCCAGCGATATGAGATAGTTGGACACTACCGATATCCGCCTCCGGAAGTCGAGTAAATCTGGCTTTAAATCAGGAAAAAATAAATGGGTTAAAGTTGGTTTTGTAATCAAACCAGTCAACCTTTTCAGCTCTCTTTAAAAATCCAACAACCTTATATGTAATCGGGGTAAAAACAACTTCAAGAGAAACCTTAAAAATGTAGTTCGATATAATTATAAGTAAAATCATTCTATTGCTGTAAACCCCCAGGAATGCAATAATCACAAAAATTATTGTATCTATTCCTTCACCAACCATAGTTGAGCCTATTGTTCTTGTAAAGAGCCAGCGCCCTTTTGTAAGAATCTTCATTTTTGCAAGTATATAAGAGTTTGAGAATTCACCTGCAAAATATGCGATAAGGGAACCTGTAACTATCCTCGGGGTCTGCCCCAGTATTGCCATATAAGCTTCCTGGTACTCCCATCCACTGGCGGGTTTAATCAAACCTATAAGACTGAGTGTAAGAGACATCAAAATAGCGCAAAAAAATCCAATCCATATAACTCTCCTGCCTCTTCTGTAACCATAAACTTCTGTCAATATATCCCCGAAAATATAAGAAAGAGGGAAAAGAATTGTTCCACCATCAAAAGTAAATCTCCAGATTTGCACAATCTTGGATGAAGCTATATTGGAAATAAGGAGAACAGCAACAAAAAGACCCGTTATCAGGTCAAAATATCTATACCTTTCAGTTGCATATGATTTTTCATTTAGGTTAAAACCCATTTAATTATTATAACTGTTTTTTAAAAAATTTTTATTTGTCTTTTTACTATTGCTATTTTATTATTATAATCATAAATACATTAGCTTTAGAAGAATTTGACCGGGCGTTTTTTTAAATTACTATAATAAATTTAAATATTAGAATATATAAAATATATGGAGGTTGATGTCTGATGGATTCCGAAAAAAAATTTGATAGAACTGTCACATATTTTGTACTGGGCGGAGCCGCTATCGGGGCACTTGCGGGTTACATTATAAAAAAAATAGGCCCGAAAAATATAATGGGATTTCTAAAGCAAAAAGAAATCATCCCTCTATCAATATCAAATCTTATAAACGAATTCACCTCCAGAAAGAATCTTAAATAGAATCAACTTTCTTAAATCATCTCTCCAGCGGTTTCTTTTTCATAACTATAAAGTAATAAATAATTGCTGCTATGCCATTCAACTGGGTAACAAAAAATGTAACGATTAAAATTACCAGCCACATTGTTTTTGCATTTTCTCCGCCGGTTCCGGGAGGAAACTCCTCAGGCTTCCTTCTTGCACAATCAACCAGAGCAATGATCCACACTACAAGCAAAAAAAGACCTATCAGCCCACCAATAACTGCGGCACATATCCACACAGCCATAATGCCTGAAAAAGCCATACCGCCAACGGCACCCCCTATAGCTTCTTCCTCGGTACAGCTTGCTCCCATAACCACCAGTGATAATGATAATAAAAGACTGCCCCATAAAAGTATCTTCTTCATTACTGCTCCTCTCCTATAATAAATTTTATTTAATTTATAAATTTAAAAAAACTTCAACCTACTGATAAGAATTCTCTCTTATCTTCGGGGAATTAAACCATGAACCCGATATCTCGTAACCTTCATCAGCCGTTTCGGAAAGAACAATACTGACGGTTACTTTCCCGCTTTCATTAGTATAATCAGTTTCGTAAACGATTACACTCATTCCATTCTGAATGCCTGAATTAGATACCTCCTTCGAATCCGCAACATATTCACCCACAGTCTCATCCAGGAAAGAAGAAAATTTAATAAATTCTTCTTCGGGAATTGCCTCAAGCATCTGAACGCTCAGGTCTCTTTTGTAATTCTCGTAATCCTTATTATTTAATGAAATCAGAAGATTTTCCGTCAAACCATCAGCTACCGAAATCGTTTCCTCATCAACTTTAGCACAACCTGAAAAAACAAGCATTATAATAAGGGACATAAATACCAGGATAAAGCCTGATTTTCTCATAATACCCCTCCGTAAAAAAACTTTCCAATATTACCCTCATATTTTTATATATACTATCAATAATATGCCCGTCGCTTCAAGCAGAACATAAAAAAAAATCTTTAACTATTATTACCCATTTCCGAAAGTATTTCCCAGTTAAAATCCAAAAAGATAATAAAGGTGTTACTTTCAGTTCCTATCAATACAAAAGACTCCCGCTCTTCTCCATCAGAAGCAATCATTACGTTAGGCTGATTCTTATTTACAGCCTTCTTATCTTTTCCAAATTCAACTATATCAAATCCACCTTTATCAAACGAATAATAATAATCAAGTACTTTTATTTTTTTATCAGCAGTCGAATAAATTGTTGCATTTATCTTTTGCTCTCTTATTTCTTCCGGAAGTTTATTCAAAAAACCGGCATCCCTTTCAGATATAATAACCCCATATCTGCCAATAACTTCCATAATTGTATCAATATCTCCTTCTATCTGCATTAGAAGCGTTGAATCAGGATATATCAGCTCGCCGTCCACAAGAGTTTCATTAACATCCTCACCAGCTTTAACCTTAACCCCGGTTATGCTCTCAATAAACGAAAAAACCGGACATGTACAGCTGATACTGGCTATTACTGTCATCATCAAACATAAAACGAACACCATCAATAATAGCCATGACTTTAAGATATTTTTCTCTTTCTTCATATAGTCTCCTCTTAAATCTATCTTTATATACGAAACTGCCAATCAAGGAAATACTTTTCTAAATTTTATTTTATATATATCCTTGGAATTCTATTTTTAAGCATACATACTACTTCATAATTAATAGTGCCCATAAGTTTTGCAATATCATCTGCTTTTATTTTCCTTCCACCGGAATCTCCAATAATAGTTACTTCATCTCCGACACCTATATCCCCTGCAATATCTGTAACATCTACCATAAACTGATCCATCGTAATATTACCCACAACCGGCGCGAATTTTCCATCTATCAAAACCGAACCCTTATTTGACAGCAACCTCGAATAGCCATCTGCATAACCAACAGGAACTGTAGCAATCACACTATTCCTTTTAGTTTTAAAAGTCCCGCAGTAAGAAATTGAACAGCCCTCAGGTACATTTTTTATGAAAGATATTTTTGCCCTGAAACTCAGTACAGGTTTTAAACCTGATATAACTTTAGAAGCCCCCGGCTCGAGCCATTCAGCATAATCAGGGTCATACGGATTTAAACCATATATAGAAATCCCGGTTCTCACCATATCAAGATGCATATTCTTATATCTAAAAAAAGACGCGCTATTTAAACAGTGGTAAAATTTAAAAGGAATATTACCACTTTTTATCTTATCAACAACTTTATTAAATCTTCTATACTGCAATTGCGTGTAAGAGTCCCCTCTGCTGGATGCGCAGGCGTAATGGGTGCTGATACCCTCAAATTTCAAACCAGGAAGCTCCGAAATTCTTAGGACCTCTTCAGGGGCATGGCTGAAATTAATTCCTATTCTATTCATTCCGGTATCTATATTTATACTAACACATGATTTCTTGCCTGATCTTACACACTCTTCTGAAATAAATTTTGCTGATTCGTAAGAATTTATACCTAAAATAAGGCCATGCCTTATAGCTCCTTTAATCGATCCGGGAGAACTCTCACCCAGAATATAAATAGGTGCGGTAATTCCAGCTTTCCTTAATTCAACTCCTTCTTCAGCAAGCGCCACCCCCAGAGCATATGCTCCGCTTTTTAAAGCCTGTTTCGAAATCTCAACTGCTCCATGCCCATAAGCATCAGCTTTAACAACTGCCATAATCTTAACATCTTTTGAAGCCAGGTATGACTTGATTGTTTTAATATTATGGGAAAGATTGGAAAGGTTAATTTCAGCCCAGGCAAATCTTTTATTAATTATCAGGTCTTCTCGCATATAAATTAATCTAATATATACTCTTTCAGGACATAGATTTGACAATATCCGCTCGTGTGATTATACCTACCATATTACCTTTGTTATTCAGAACAGGAACTCTATTAATACCATATTTTACCATTATATTTGCAACTTCGCTTACAGGGGTATCCTCTTTAACAGTCTTTACTTCAGTGGACATAATATCTTCTACTTTTGTCCCAAGGTATTTTTTAAGATTGATTTTAAATTTTTCCAGACTCTCAAGGTATATAATGCTATCAAGCAGTTTAAAATATCCCGGAAAATGGAGGTCAGCATCTTTCACGATTAAATCTCCTTCAGTGGCAACTCCTACAAGTTTCCCATTATCATCTAACACCGGGACACCGCTGATCTTATTTTTTATTAAAATATCAGAAAGTTTTTTTACCGATTCATTTTTATTTATGGTGATAACTTTCTTCACCATAATATTTTTAGCCAGAGGTTCAGACATTTTTATCTCCAGTTACTTAATTATTATAATAATCCTGAAATTAACCTGGAATTAATATTTTTCAATACTTTAATTTCTCTATCTCCATGAAAACCTTTTTTAGACCCTCCAGAAGATCAGTCGCTATAAGTGCAGTTCTGCTTGTCTCTTTTACCATTATATCTGCAGCCATTCCATGTATGTATACTCCGCATACAGCACTTTCTATCAGACTCATCCCCTGACAGAGCAGCGAGCCTATTATTCCTGTCAATATGTCCCCGGTTCCCGCAGAAGCCAGACCCCAGTTACCTGTTGGATTTATGAATGTTCTCTTATTATAATCGGATATTATTGTCCTTGCTCCTTTTAGAACAGATGTTAATTTATATTTTTCTGCAACTTCCAGATTTACTTTAATTCTATCTTCCAGTGGAATCTTTCCAACACCCATAATTAATGACATCTCACCTGTATGAGGGGTTATTATAACATTTGTAAGATCAAGATCATTCATAACACCCGTATCATTTGCTCCATAAAGAGCATAGAGCCCATCGGCATCAAGAACTACTGGCTTTTTTATATTTTTTAGCAATTCCCTGACCAGACACATTGTACTTGAATTCCTTGAAAGTCCCGGACCTATGGCTAAAGCACTAAACCTCTCACTTAAATCCATTATTTCGCTCAGGCTGTTTATATTTAAAGACACATCTTCCGTTTGAGCAACAGGATATGTGATAATTTCAGTAAGCTTTTCTTCGAATATATTATTTAAGCCCCATGGTGAAACAAGAGTAACCACACCCGCTCCTGATCTTAAAGCTCCCATGCATGTCATAGAAGCTGCTCCTGTAAATCCCGAAGAGCCTGCTATCACAAGCAAACTCCCTACTTTATACTTATAGGTCCATGGCTCCTTAACGGGTATTTTATCGGCTACCCACCTTATATCAGGCTCAAAAATATTCACATGCCCGTTTAAATATTTTTCAGGTATACCTATATCAATGACTTTAACCTCTCCAGTAAAACCTGCTCCAGGATAATTCACCAATCCTATTTTTTTACAGGCAAATGTTATGGTCTTATCCGCTTTAACTGATACCCCTAAAATTTTACCGTTATCGGAATCAACACCTGATGGGATATCAACAGAATAAATTTTCAGATTCTTATTGCTTTCCTTAAAAGAGTTTATAATCTCTATTATTTCTTTCGAAGGACCGTGGATCTCCTCACCATGCAGACCTGTACCAAATATGGCATCCACTACAAAATCAGCTTTTCCCAGTTCTTCTTTGAAAAAAGCCATAGTTTCGCTATCTTCTATGTCTAAATTTTTTATACTGTCCTTCCTGCCTTCTTCAAGCTTGTTAAAATAGAAAAGGCTATTGTTGCTAAACTTTTCCAAAGGAAATATATGAAATACAGTCACCTTCATGCCATAATCCAGTAAATTCCAGGCTGCTACGAACCCATCTCCGCCATTATTTCCGCTCCCACAAATAACTACCCCGCGTGCAGCTCTCACCAGGTCTTCGCGCTCAAAATCACTTATAATCTCCCTGGAAACACTGCTCCCGGCATTGTTCATAAGAAATTTTGGGTCTATCCCTCCACTGACAGCTTCCGCGTCAATCATGGCCATTTTGCTTCCCTCTAAAACCCCGGTTAATTTTGTTTCTTCACTGATGCTCATTTTTTTATATCTGTCCTTAATATAAAAAAAAATATAATCTACTTAATTATAAACTATATCAGCGCAACCGCATAGGCGACAGCAAAATTTTCTGTTGCAGATACTGATACTTTTATCTCTTTTATCTTTAACTTCTTGCTGAACTCACCTGTTTTTCCATAAAGTTTTACAAAAGGCGCACCGCTATTCAGATTTGATATCTCTATCTCATTTAATGAAATATTTTTGGTGACTCCTTCGGCAAGAGATTTTGCAACTGCCTCTTTTGCAGCAAACCTTGCTGCAAAGCTTGGAAATTTACCTTTCTTTTTTTTGCTACAATAATCCACTTCATTTACAGTATAAACCCTTGCTAAGAAACCAGAATTCTTCTTTATGGCGGACTTCACTCTTTCAACCTCGATTATATCAGTTCCAATCCCGTATATTTCCATATAATTTCACTCCACAGTAACGCTCTTTGCAAGATTTCTTGGCTGGTCTACATTTCTACCTAAATTTTTTGCTATATAATATGAATATAATTGTATGGGGATAATAGTTAAAATTGCATATAACTCTTCAAGCGTCCCGGGTATCCTGAACTCGTAATCTGCATATTTTTTTGTATTTTTGTCATTCTTGCTTACTATAGAAAAAATAGTGGCTTTTCTTGCCCTTACTTCCTGAATATTGCTTAACATTTTATCATAGACCGAATCAACAGGCATAATTCCCACTACCACTGTTTTATTATCAGTAAGTGCTATGGGGCCATGTTTCATTTCACCGGCCGGATATCCTTCCGCATGGATATAAGAAATTTCTTTTAACTTTAATGCGCCTTCGAGAGCAGACGGCAGACCGAAAATCCTTCCCATAAACAAAAAACAGGTATATTTATAAGTTTTATCAGCAATTCTCTTTATCTTTCCCGCTTCGTCCAGTATGCTCTGTATCTTATCAGGTATAATTTCAAGTTCATTTATTATTTTTTTAAATTTGCTTTTATCTATACTGCCATTTGCTCTTGCGAGATACAGCGCTATAAGATACATAACAATAATTTGAGCAGTAAAAGTTTTTGTAGCACAAACACCTATCTCCGGACCTGCATGGGTGTATATCACAGAATCTGCTTCTCTCGATACCGAGCTCCCGGTAACATTTGTTATAGCCACCAGCCTCGCCCCTTTTGACTTTGCTCCCCTTATTGCGGCAAGGGTATCCACTGTTTCACCTGACTGTGTTATAGCTATAAATAAACAATTCTTCCCGACCAGTGCATCTCTGTATCTATATTCTGAAGAAAAATCTACCTCAACGGGAATCCCTGCCCATTTTTCTATTACCTGTTTGCCTATTAACGCTGCATGATAGGATGTCCCGCAGGCTATTATCTGCACTTTTTCTAAATTCTTAATCTCTTCGTTTGACAGGTTAAGCTCATCAAAAATAAGCCTTCCATTTGAGAGCCTGCCTCTCATTGTCTCCCTTACTCCATAGGGCTGCTCGAAAATTTCTTTTAACATAAAATCTTCATAACCGCCCTTTTCGGCACTTAAAATATCCCAGTCAACTTTAAAAGGCTTCCTTCTTACCTGTTTGCCTTCCCTGTCATAAATTTCAACATTATCTCTGGTAAGCCTGACGGTCTCAAAATCGTTAATCACTATAAAATCATCCGCATAACCCAGAACTGCCGGTATATCCGAGGCAAAAAAATTACCACTCTTTGATATACCCACAATAAGCGGGCTGAATATTCTCGCACCTATGAGTTCTTCTGGATTATATTTCGATATGGCTACAATTGCTCCTGAACCTTTGATTTTTTTTACAACCTTCTGCATCGCCCTGAGCATGTCACCACTATAGTATTTTTGCAATAAATGGGGTATTACTTCCGTGTCGGTCTCTGACATAAATTTATGCCCTTCCCTTTCAAGCTCTTCTTTTAAATCTGTGTAATTTTCTATTATTCCATTATGAACTACGGCAATACTATCATTATCCGCCGAATGAGGATGAGCATTTAGCCTGGTCGGTCCACCGTGAGTAGCCCACCTAGTATGACCTATCCCGCAGGTGCCATCTATTTCCAGATTATTTATTTCGTGCTCTAGCGTGTTTATTTTACCGGCTTCCTTTACAATCTTTATTTTGTTATTTGCAGGGTTGCCTTTCCTGTTATCATTATCCGGTATTATAGCTATGCCCGAAGAGTCATAGCCCCTGTACTCCAGTCTCTTTAGTCCGTTTATCAAAATATTTTTACATTTTTTACTTCCAACATATGCAACAATCCCGCACACAGACACCCTCCAGATTTGTAAATTTAAAAAATCTTACATTCAATTATAAATTTAATAATCAAAATATCATACACTTAATTCTATAAAATTATAATAAAAAATATTATAATAACAGATGCAGAAACTAAGAATTTATTATGTCAAAGACAGTTTCCTGTACAAAGTTACAAAAAACAGTAATAATAATCAACATATTTTTCTATCAATTTTAACAGGGAGGTAAAAATAGAAATCATTATAAAAGACAATTATGAAGATATGAGTAAATGTGCTGCGGATATCATTGCCAGTTGCATAAAATCTAAACCCTCATGTGTACTTGGACTTGCAACTGGGAGCACCCCCATAGGTACCTACAGGGAACTTATAAAAATGCACAATGAAGGACTGGATTTCTCACAGGTAAAAACTTTCAATCTTGACGAATATATCGGGGTAGGCATGGATCTGAGCCTTCCCTATGAACTTGACCAGAGTTATGCAAGGTTTATGTATGAAGAACTTTTTAAATATCTAAATATCAAAAAAGAGAACATTAACATACCGGATGGGCTTACTGCCGAGCCGGAGAAATACTGCAAGTGGTATGAAAATGAAATAAAAAGAGCAGGTGGAATAGACCTTCAGCTTCTTGGAATAGGTGGAGATGGGCATCTGGGTTTTAATGAACCCGGTTCATCTCTTTCATCAAGGACAAGAGTCATATCGCTTACAAAACAGACAATGGATGATAACTATGAGAGCTTTTTCAAAAAAGCAAACATAAAAAGAGAAAACATGCCGGACCGGGCTATAACCATGGGAATGGAGACCATCCTTGAAGCGAAGCAGCTCCTTATGATAGCAAACGGGAAGAAAAAAGCAAAAATCGTTGCTAAAGCCCTCCAGGACCCTGTAACAACAAGAGTCACAGCATCCGCTATACAGATATATAGAGGAAAAGCAACAGTAGTGCTCGATAGAGAAGCAGCTTCGGAGTTAGCAACTTAAAAATACAAAAAAATTGAAATAAATTGCAAAAAACAGTGAAAAATATTCACCTTTAATATTAAAAGATTTCCTCTTTTTCCTGACTTGTATAAAAAAGTTTCATATATTCTTCTTCCTGAAGCATTTCCGTATTCTCAAGTAGATAGGATTCTGCTTTTTCTCTATTAATTATTGCTTCATCTTCAAGGGCGCGCAATTTTTCAGGAATTTTCCTTTTCAAAAGCATACTTCCGATTTCATTAAAAATCTCTCTGCTTCCATAAAGATACTTTCCTTCACATAAAATTTTTGATGCTACTTTGAATTTAAAAGTATTAAAATTCAGCTGTTCTCTTACCTTTTCAATATCCTTAATAATATAGTCTATCTCTTCCCTGTAAGTAGGATTCTTTATCAAAAAATATTTTTCCTTGTAAATTGATTGGTCAAGTTCTTTTGCTAAACTATCGGGTAAGCTTTCCGCAACTACTATGATGTCAAGGTCAGAACCTCTAACCATCTCGCTGGTTGAAACCTCCGGCCTCGGCTCAGAATGAGCCATCATGTAAACTACATCTCCTGCAATTATAAAACATGAGTGTTTTTCTACCATTTCCGGATTACTCTGTTTTTTAACTATTTTATTAACTACTATTCGGGCAAGCTCCAGTTTTTGCCTGCTAATGTTTTTTATCCCCTCAAAAATTAAATTAACCCTATCATTTATTTTTTTTGAATCTTTTTTCAGACCAGCTATCGTATATGTCAGAAATTCACGTTTTATTGACGGGGAGAGCCTTGCATATCCTTTAACGAAACCGTCAAGTCGTAAATATCTCCTGCCTGCAATTTTCAAAACAATCTCATTTGATTTATTACATATTTGCCAGAGGGAAAGTTCGTCCATCCCGGAGA